>TARA_R100000655_G_scaffold1110_2_pt1 | contig 17609 bp, 16 predicted proteins | sample TARA_R100000655 | Tara Oceans TARA_R100000655 (sample SAMEA2622497) | marine metagenome | biome: marine biome (ENVO:00000447); feature: deep chlorophyll maximum layer (ENVO:xxxxxxxx); material: "saline water (ENVO:00002010), including plankton (ENVO:xxxxxxxx)" | depth 90 m
GAGGTCTTCACTTGCTCGGAGGCATTCCTTGATCGTGGTCGAGAAAAAGTTATTCACGCCCTTGAGGTGTACAAGAAATTCTTTGGGGAGGATCCCCAGGATGATATCTCTCAGTATGTTGCTGAGAGCGTTTTATATTAATTATTTATTAACAAGCTAAAATTACTATTATGGCAAATTTAGGAAATGGATGGATGAATGTTAAGTCCATCGACAAAAGCAGATTAAAAACATTAAAGAGTGGAGCGGTAGGTTTCAACTTCCAATTCGCAATCAATGATGAAGTTGATGACTTCGGCAACAACGTCTCAGTGTGGATGTCACAAACTGAGGATGAGCGTAAAGCCAAAGCAAAAAGGATATATCTTGGCAATGGAAAGCTTACGTGGAGCAATGGCGTTGTAACCATTGTAAACAAAGACAACCCCTCAGGTCTTGTTGTAGGTCCTGATGGCGTTATCGCTAAAGAAACTCCAGCACCAGCAAAAGCTGAAGTTGAAGCCGAGGTTGATCCGGATCTACCATTTTAATTAGTGTGTGGGTGTGACCGATGTGACAAACTTTTTTCCTATTTCCCTATATATACTTATATATATATACTCTTTCTTTTTGAATACGCATAATAGGAAAGAATTACGTCACATTGGTAACATCGGTTGAAAATCAAGGAGTTACAAAATTATTTTTGTCACAGTTTTATCACATAATTAAAAATTTCATCACAAAATCACTATGGAAATAACAATATTCAAGAATATTAAAGAGACTTCGGCACCTTTTGTGCGCCATGTAAATGTTATTTTGGAGCGTATCAAAAGCGGTAAGACCCGTGATCTCATAGAAACTATCCGCAAAGAAAAGGACAAAGACACAAGAAATATATTAAAGCAAGACCTCCCGGCGATATGTTTTTCAGGCATCTTCAACAAGCGTGAAGACAAAGCCATAGAGAAACATTCGGGACTTATATGTCTCGACTTCGATGGCTTCAAGACTAAGAAAGCCATGACTGAAAAGAAGGCTGAACTCACTAAAGACAAGTATGTATATTCTGTTTTCATTTCGCCCAGTGGCAATGGACTTAAAGTTCTTATAAAGATACCCACCGATGTGGAGGGGCACTGCGACTATTTCAAAGCTTTGGAGCAATACTTTGGATGCGTAGAGTTCGACAAGTCGTGTAAGAATATCTCCAGGGTATGTTACGAAAGCTATGACCCAGACATTTTTGTCAACACCGACAGTGAGCTATGGGAAGAGAAAGAAGATGAGGAGCATCAGTATATGGAGATGGAAACGGCACGCCCCACCATCCGCGTCAATGATGAAAACGAGGTCGTCCGTCGCCTACTAAAGTGGTGGGATGCCAAGTTCGGCCTCATCAAGGGGGAGCGCAACAACAACTTGTATGTGTTAGCATCGGCCTTCAATGACTTTGGCGTATCGAAATCTTTGGCTAACTATTTATTGGGGCAATATGAACAGAAGGGATTCAATGGCAACGAGATTAAAACCGTCATCGACTCCGCCTATAGGAACACTGCCAGCCACGGATCAAAATTTTTCGAAGACACCAACGCTATGGACGGTATCCGGAGGAAGCTGAAGATGGGCGTTAGCGAGAGCGAGATAAAGCACGACCTCAGAATTGGGGGCATCGAAGCTGAAGACATGGATCGCGTTATCGATGATGTAAGAACGGAATCTACGAGGCTAAACTTTTGGACTATAAATTCTAAGGGAGGCATCAACATCGTCCACAACTTATTCAAGGAGTTCTTGGAGGATAATGGCTTCTATAAGTTCTCCCCGGAGGGAAGCACGGCTATTATGTTCGTTAAAGTCACTGACAACTTAATCGATAATGTTGTTCCTGAGCAGATTAAAGACTTCATCTTGGCGCACCTATATGCCAATGGCGATATGTTGGTATATAACCACTTCGCCGATAAGACAAGGTATTTCAAGGAGGACTTCCTTGGTATGCTTAAAAGCATCGACGCATACTTCATCGCCGACACTAAGGAGACGGCATACATCTACTTCCGCAACTGCGCCGTTAAGGTTATGCCCTCTGGCATTGAGATGATTGACTACATCGACCTTGGGGGTTATGTGTGGCGGGAGCAGATAATAAACCGCGACTTCGAAATCAGCGAAGACATCGATTGCGACTACCGGCAGTTCATAAGCAACGTCGCCGGCACCAATCCCGTCAATGTAAAATCTATTGAGAGTACCATTGGCTTTTTATTGCATGGCTTTAAGAACAGGAGCTACTGCCCCGCGGTCATCATCAACGATGAGATACTCAGCGAAAACCCTGAGGGTGGCACTGGTAAGGGCTTGTTCGTCAATGGCATCTCGCAGATGAAGAAGGTCGTCACTATCGACGGCAAGAGCTTCGCTTTTGAGAAATCTTTCGCCTACCAGCTTGTCTCTCAGGACTCACAGATACTATGCTTCGATGATGTCCGTAAAGCTTTCAATTTTGAGAGGCTTTTCAGTGTCGTCACTGAGGGTATTACTCTTGAGAAAAAGAATAAAGACGCTATTAAGATTCCTTTTGAGAGGTCTCCAAAAGTTGTTATCACTACCAACTACGCCATCATCGGTAAGGGAAACAGTTTCGAGAGGAGGAAGTGGGAGCTTGAGTTCACGCAGTTCTACTCTCAAAACTTCACTCCTATGGATGAATTTAGCAAGTTACTTTTCGACGACTGGGATGCTGAGGAGTGGCTCCGCTTCGACAACTATATGTTGGGATGCTTGAAGGGGTACTTAAATACCGGCTTCATCGATAGTGAGTTCAGAAACATGGAGGAGAGGAGGTTCCAGGCGGCGACACACCCGGCGTTCTACCATTGGATCAACCAACCGCTAAACACTCAGGACATCGATACGGGAGTGAAGATCTACCAGCATACGCTATGGCATTCTTTCACTGCTGAGTATAGCAACTACGATAAGATGAGCATCACGCAACAGAAGTTCGGCAAATGGGTAGAGGCTTATGCCTACAGGAAGACGGGACTAGCACCCACTATTGAGAGGGATAGGCAAGGAAAATATTTTATCTTTAACGAAAAAACTGAAGAAGTTGAAGTACCATTCTAAATTAAATATCATGGAGAGACTATTAAAACTAGAATACAAGGGCTGGTGGATACAGGTATCCCCTCTCGCTTCCAAGAGGAAGTGGGTATGCGCCATCTATAAAGAGGGAAAAACCTATTGGGTCACTGAGGAGACGAAGTCAAGCTTCGAAACTCCACGGGAGGCATACGAATGGGCATTTGATAAAATCCATAAACACATAGACTTATGAGCCACGAAGACGAAATGCCTATGAGCGTAGTATTTGCGCTGATATTATCACTGGTAATATTGCTTGCTGTTATCAACCATATGTGTGAGCCTGAAAAAAATGGCGGCGAAGGTAAGAAAATTTATTGTAAGGAAAAAACTAAATAAAAACTAATGACAGAAAATAGAAAATACGAAATCCCCAAAACTCCTGAGGCCCGCATTGTGGATGCTTTGGAGTCTATTGCTGACTCTTTAAAGGTCATCAGCGAATATGTTGTCTCTGATCCCGGCGATGAGGTAGACCCCATAAAGAGAAGATATAAACTCCCTGACGACATAAACAACATCCCATGACAAAGAGAGAACTTATTGCCGATTTAAACCCTGAAGCTATAGTATGGGACGGCTTCGATGACGCTATTATAGGCTATGATATGCGGGAGTGGAAAGTTATCTATGATGAAGCTAAGATGGCTGAGATATTAATTGCTGACGGCATGACATATGAAGATGCTATCGACTACCTGAGAGTTAATGTTTTCAGCACCTATGTCGGGGAACATACTCCCATCAACATACACATTTTTAATGATAAAACCCTATGAAGAAGGTATTAGAATTATTTGCGGGCTCACGCTCCATTGGTAAAGCTGCGGAGCAGTTAGGATATGAGGTCTTCAGTGTTGATATAAAGGATTTTGATGGCATCGATTTAGTAAAAGATATGGAGTTCGTAACAAAAGAAGACATTCCCTTTTATCCTGATATCATCTGGGCCTCTCCACCTTGCACCACATACACTATTGCGGCTATATCACACCACAGAGATATGGCTACGCCCCGAACTGAGTTCGCAGCAAAGAGTGATAGATTAGTGAAAAATACTTTAAAGCTTATATCACAATATAAATGCTATTATTATATCGAAAATCCTAGAGGATATCTTCGCAAGATGCCTTTTATGAGGGGCTTGGACAGGACAACGGTAACTTATTGTTCCTATGGAGATACAAGAATGAAGCCCACCGATATTTGGTCAAATAATATTTACGACCTTTTCAATGAGAAGGGATGGAGGCCACGCCCTAAATGTTTCAATGGCAACACTAAATGTGCCCATGAGGAAGCTCCCCGTGGTAGCCGCACCGGCACCCAGGGTTTAAAAAATAATTATGAGAGGAGTAGAATACCCGAACAGCTATGCATAGAGATATTAAAAGCTTGATATTATGAAGAAGATACGATTTATAACGATGTATTACCCTTTCTCTTTCGATGAGCCTGAGAACATCTCTACGGAGATGAAGATATATGTCGATGGCAAGCTCGTAGAGGTCTACGAGTCTCCCAAAATCCTTGAGGGCGAAGACCTTGAGGAAATACAAAACCAAAAACGCAAACACTATGGAAAATGAATATTTATACCACCTGGAATACAATGAAGAACAAAGTCAGTTTCATTTTAACACTGACCCTCAGACACAAATACCTTTTTCTTTGGGATGGAGAACGCTCATGCATTGTGAAACCCTCGATGAATTGTGTGACAAGTTTGAGAGGCTAGATAAAAAAATGAAATGGGGAAAAAAATATACTCATAAGGAACTACAAAAAATAATAAAAGATGGAATTTAGACAATACCAAAAAGAGATTATCAGCAAGGGCACCGAGATAATGCAGAAGTCGTGTCTGCTATACCTCGCTATGGAGGTGCGCACAGGAAAGACACTGACAGCTCTCGGTATATGTAAAGAGATAGGAGCCCAGTCGGTACTCTTTATTACTAAAAAGAAAGCCATCTCTACCATTGAGGCTGACTATAAGATGTTAGATCCCGACTTTATGCTGTCAGTTATAAACTACGAGTCTCTACATAAAGTTGATGAGGCTTTGAAATTCGATACCATTATTTGTGATGAAGCCCACTGCATGGGAGCGCTTCGGCGCCCTAGCAAGCGGGCCGTACAGGTAAAGAAGCTTATAGCCAAGCATAAGTGTGGGCTCATCCTGATGTCGGGAACGCCAACGCCGGAGTCGTACTCACAGATATACCACCAAGTGTATGGGCACCCCGCAAATCCTTTTGCCCACTACAAAAACTTTTACCGGTGGGCTGATGACTATGTCAACGTCAAGCAGAAAAGAATCGCCGGCAATATGATCAACGACTACTCCGATGGCATTGAGGAGAAGATACTTAAAGCTATGAAGCCATACATGATAAACTACACCCAGAAGGAGGCCGGCTTTAAAACTGAGGTCGAAGAGGAGGTGCTATATGTAAAGATGGAATACCTTACCTATAAGATGAGCAACATGTTGCGTCGCGACAGGGTCATCAACGGATCGGGGGAAACTGTTCTTGCCGATACGGGAGCGAAGATGATGAGCAAGCTACACCAAATGTATAGTGGCACCATAATTTTTGAAAGCGGAAAGGCTAAGGTGTTGGACTGGAGCAAGGCAGACTTTATCTCTAAGCGCTTCTACGACCAAAAGATAGCGATATACTACAAGTTCAAGCAGGAGCTACAGGCTATCCTCGACGTATATCCTAAGGCCCGCATCACTACCGATATCGATGAGTTCAACAGCGACCCCAAGAAGAGCATCGCCCTACAGATAGTGAGTGGACGTGAGGGTATCTCCCTGCGCCAGGCGGAGCACATAGTATATTATAACATCGACTTCAGCGCCACCAGTTACTGGCAGAGCAGAGATAGGATGACCACTAAAGACCGTGGCTTCAATAAGGTGTATTGGGTATTTGCTGAGGACGGCATCGAAGATAAAATATATAAGGTAGTGAACGGCAAGAAGAACTACACCCTGAAACACTTTACCAATGATTTGTTAACTTTGTTTTAATGACGGAGCAACAGATACAGAAGCGTCGGATAGGGCAACTCGAAGCCGAGGGATACTATGTTATAAAGTTGATGAAGACTAATAAAAATGGCATCCCCGACTTGATAGCCATACCACGCGACAGCGATGTCCTCTTCTCAGAAGTGAAGACCCCGAAGGGAAAGGTCAGCGAGTTGCAGAAACATCGCCTCCGGGAGCTCGAAAGTCATGGCATTAAAACAGAAATATATACAGGGGATGAAGAAAAAGGAAACAACGAGGATACCTCACGACATAAACATCGAAACGGTAAGTGATGATAGAAATAAAAAAAGCTTACTTGTTGATAGGTATGTTGTGACAAAGATAGAAAAGAATGCTACTTTTGTGGCCAATTATTTATTTGAAGTAATAGAAAGGATAACAAATAAAATTGATGATGACACTTCACTTGCAGTTATAGTAAATGACATACGACGAAACGACATATTCTTTGAACTGTGGTTCGACATCGTCAGCCCGTGGGAGATATACCTCTATGACATCGAAGAAGTATCATCGGACCGGTATCTCGATCTTATGCTTGAAGATAGAATTATCTCCACCCATAACCGAAGGATACGCAATATTTTTTAATAATCATTAACACCTAAATTCTTACAAACATGGAAAAGAACAATAAAATTCTTAGTGACATCGTCGTCTTTAATAAGTACGCCAAGTTTTTATCTCACGCCAATAGGAGGGAGACGTGGGATGAGATATGCGATAGATATGAAGACATGATGGCTGAGAAGTACCCCACCCTCGGCGCTAGTATCCACGAAAATATGAAGCTTATCCGCGATAAGAAGGTGTTGATGAGTATGCGGGCGGCACAGTTTGCTGGTCCCGCTATAGTAAAAAATGAGTCGCGAATTTATAATTGCGCCTACCTCCCCGTCGATGACTACAGGTCGTTCTCGGAGATTATGTTCCTCCTCCTCGGAGGTACTGGCGTAGGCTTCTCGGTGCAGTACCACCATGTTGATATGCTGCCTGAAGTTCGCAAGCCCCTGAAGAAGCAGAAGTACCTCGTTGGCGACAGCATTGAGGGCTGGGCTGATGCCGTGCGCCACCTGATGGCATCATATTTTGGGGTAAGAAAAACAAAACCCCTCTTCGACTTCACTGACATAAGACCTAAAGGCTCTCGATTGGTAACGGCGGGAGGGAAAGCTCCCGGTCCCGAACCACTGAAGCGATGTTTATTTAATGTAGAACTAATCCTTGAAAGAAAAAATGATGGACAAAAACTCACGACGATCGAAGCTCACGATATTGTATGCCACATTGCAGACGCTGTTCTTGCTGGCGGTATTCGTAGGGCTGCTCTCATATCTCTGTTTTCTGCTGATGACGATGTAATGCTGGCGGCAAAGTCTGGCGCCTGGTGGGAGAAGAACCCACAGAGGGGTCGCGCCAACAACTCAGCAGTAATACTCAGGCATAGGGTAACGAAGAAATTCTTCAGCACGCTATGGGAAAACATAAAAGGCAGTGGCAGTGGCGAGCCGGGAATATATTTCTCTAACGATAGGGACTATGGATGCAACCCCTGTTGTGAGATCGCCCTTAGGCCCTACTCTTTCTGTAACCTCACGGAAGTAAATGTCGGCAATGTCGACAGCCAGGAAGACCTCAATGAGAGGTGTAGGGCCGCGGCTTTCTTCGGCACCCTACAGGCGGGATATACCGACTTCCACTACTTGAGACCCGTGTGGCAGACCACCACAGAAAAGGACGCCCTCATCGGTGTCGGTATGACGGGAATATGTAACGGCGAGATATTGAAGTACGACCTTACGGAGGCGGCAAGCCTCGTTAAAGAGACCAATAGCGAAGTCGCTGAACTTATAGGCATCAAGCCGGCAGCGAGGCTAACAACCATAAAGCCTTCGGGGACAACGAGTTGTGTCGTCGGCACCTCCAGTGGCATCCATGCATGGCACTCGAAGTTCTACATCCGCAGGATGCAATGCACTAAAGATGAAGCCTTATATAAATATTTGAGCCACTACCACCCGGAGCTGGTTGCTGAGTATCACGCCATCCCTAACACTGCTGTCATTGAGATACCACAAAAAGCTGTCGATAGTGCTATCACTCGCGAAGATGAGACGGCACTAGATTTATTGGAGCGAGTATCTAAATTCAATAGGGAGTGGGTCGTTGCTGGCCATGTGTCGGGATCAAATACTAACAATGTATCAGCCACGGTGTCTATAAAAGAAGACGAATGGGATGATGTTATGGAGTGGATGTGGAAACATAAGAGCGAGTTCAATGGTCTCTCTGTGCTTCCCTATGATGGAGGCACCTACCAGCAGGCACCTTTTGAGCCTATTGCAGAGGAAGATTTTATCCGCCGATATGACAAACTTACAGAGATTGACCTCACTAAAGTCATTGAGAGTGACGATAATACCGATTTGAGTGGGGAGATAGCGTGTTCTGGCGGTAGTTGTGAGGTAGTAAATGTATAAAAAAAACGTATAACTAAAATGTGTATCTTTGTGTATGGCAGTCCAGAAGGGCGATTATAATAAGATAAAATACATCAACCTTTTGATGGAAGAAATCCACCATATGAGTGACGATATCTATGAGTCTCTTATGGATGAGAACAACGTAGTCTTGCTTGACACCATCAAGCAGCTACGCTCTCTACTTTCGGAGGTTGAAAAGAACCACATTAATGACCAACAAACATCTTGAACACGCACTGTGGCTATACAACGAAACTACTGATAATAAATCTGAGATAGCTAGGAGGATAAAAAAAGAATATGGCCTTGAGGAGTCAATAAATTCCATAAGGAAAAGAGTTGCTCGATATATTAAACGGCAGGAGAGCAAAGGCTTAGTAGATGAATGCGAGGAAGTAGGCATCCCTGTTGATAAGGTAAAGCACTATTGGTATAAGGGCAAACACTACTCCATAAATGTTAAGGGCGAAAACGGCGTTAGCTATGACGAAATTCGTGATGAGCTTATCGACGAAATGAAAGAGCACGCCCCGGAGTATCCTACCATTGTGCGACAGAAAGTTGTTGATGGACACCTATTAGTTGTTGACCCGGCAGATATCCACATCGGCAAGCTGGCGACATCACTGGAAACGGGGGAGGAATACAACTCACAGATAGCGGTGCAGCGCGTAAAGGATGGCGTTCAAGGAATCCTCGATAAGTCTGAAGGCTTTAATATCGATAAGATACTTTTCGTTGCCGGCAATGACATCTTACACATCGACACTCCCGATAGGAAAACAACGAAGGGAACACCACAAGATACTGACGGTATGTGGTATGAGAACTTCTTGGTTGCAAAGAGGTTGTATGTCGAAGTTGTGGAGATGCTTCTCGCTATCGCTGACGTCCACTTCGTTTTCAATCCCAGCAACCACGACTACACCAATGGATTCTTTCTCGCTGACACTATCAGCACATGGTTTATGAACTGCGCCAACATAACGTTCGACGTCAGTATTAACCACAGGAAATACTATCGCTATGGCAACAACCTCATCGGCACCACTCATGGCGATACCGGCAAGCTCGCTGACCTGCCTCTGCTGATGGCTCAGGAAGCGAATAACGACTGGGCTAAAGCCAAGCACAAATATATATATACCCACCACGTCCACCACAAAATGTCTAAGGACCACATCGGCGTTACCGTTGAGAGCCTACGCTCTCCCTCCGGCACTGATGGGTGGCACCACCGACAGGGCTATGCCCATGCTCCCAAAGCTGTTGAGGGCTTCGTCCACCATAAAACTCACGGCCAAGTGGCACGTATCACACACTTATTCTGAAGGGGCTGAAATCTTTTAGTGGCACCTTATAGTATGGCGCTCCTTTGTCTTGCTCTATGGGGTAGTTGAAGATATCTTTATGGCGCATATATCCCACTACTATCACTTTGTGTGGGTGTGAGGTCTCGTTATATTTTGCGGCGACATATACGTCCTTGGGTTTATTGATGACGTCATGTATTTTCGGCATCACATATTTGAAGTAGTTCTTTGTTGCTGACTTTATCTCCACCTTTTTATTGCTAATAATAAGGTCATAGTCATCGGGTATCCCTGTGGTGTCGAGACCTTTCGCTCGCTCCTGCACTTTAAAGTTCTGCTCTAGCCAATCTGATGTCAGCATCTCACATACTATGCCTCGCCATGCCTCTACGCCATCATACCTCCACTGCCCCTGAGGTATCGCTGTGAAGCGTTTTATCTGCTCTTTGGCAAACTGTATATCATTATCACTAACGGATAGTGTTATCATTACTTAAATATATCTACGCCCTTTTTTTTCTTTTTCCAGTTTTTGTTATCAGAGGTCTTCTTTTTCTTTTTCTTATCGCTGTCTTTAAACATATCTTTAACGATAATGCTTCTTATATCTTTATAGAAAGGAAGGAGGTTTAGATTTCCCAACGCCTCTATCGCCATCCGCCCTGTCATTTCATCAATATATTTTTGTCGCGTTTCCGGCTTTTTAGCTGTTTGTGATCTTACTATTACGTCGTAAGCGCGTGCCGCCGAACGCACTTGAGGAGTTACGGGTCCAGCAAAATTTCTTAATATAAGTTCCTCAAAACCATATTTACCAAAATCTTCAGGAGAGATTTGTGAAAAGACAATGCTGTGCTTATAGGGGTCGTATTCTTTGCCATCCCTAAGGTCTTCTAAAAATTTCTCATTAGCTTTTTCTATTAATATATTTATCGGCATCATCGGAAGGTTGCCTAATGTCCTTCGTGTAAACAGGGATACCGCTGATCCAACTATCTGTCGTGACATTAAATCTTCAATGTCTTCTTCATCATCTTCTGCTACTCCAAATAAGCTATACATAGCATTTTTAAACACGTTATATAAAACTACATATGCTGACATCCTTGCGGTTACTCCCATCATCAATGCTGCCCCCTTAGCAGGACTTAGCTCCCCGACGCCCATCATAGAATATATGGCTGTTCTAGCAGTAGTATATTCATATAAACTAAATCTAGCCATATAGCTATTGATTGCTCTTAACATTTTTTTAGTCGCCCCTTCATTTCTAGGCATATTTTTCATAATGCTTTCAAAAGGATTAGTTGTAGTAGATGCTCGCACAGATGCTTCATCTGCCGTTAAAGTAGCGGCATCTATGGCCTCTTTATTTTCTTTCATATATGCCGCATCATTATTTCTTATTTTAGAAAAGTCTACATCTTTGCCGGAAACTTCTTTAAACTTGGTAGCAAAAGTCCCTAACCATAATGGTCTAGATAAAGCCTTATCTGAAAATGAAATAAGCCCTCCCGCTATTTTAGTAGTTAGGTCAGACAGCCTCTTAGTGCTATTGTTATGAATAAAAAATATAGCATTTTTTACATCATTAACTGCTGATGAGCTAACATCTTTTCCTCTAGAAAAAATTCCTGTATCTGCATATTTGCCTGCTGTGGGCTCGGCTCCATATAACTTTTTTGTTTGTGAGCTTCCAACATTTTGTAATATATTAACACTGTCAGCAGACAAACTAATATCCATATAAGTAGTTATACCTTTTGAAAGTTCTTTAGGAGAAGATATCATACCATACAAATAGTTACTTGATAGCTCGGCAGCGGCTCTAGGAACCGACGCTAAAGCAGCATAATATCCTATGTTTTTTATTTTTGTTAAAGCTTTATCCCACCCTGACAGAGAAGAAAACTGATTATTAAATATTAATTCCAATATGTCAGTCATAGATTTTTCTAATGCTGCGGCTCCTTCCTTTTGTAGTTTAGTAGCTTTAGGGTCGGCATCAATATTTTGTTTCACTTTTTTAACAGTTTTTCTAACAGTTTTAATGGCTTCAGTCATATTGTAATCTAATAAAGTCATCCTGCTTGCTCTTCGTCCTGAACTAATTGGATCAAAATTAATTGGTTTAGCACCTGATGTTCTTTGTAATAAATTTTTAGCTTTTGTAGATGGGTTTACAAATTGTTCCTGTTGATTTAAAAAGTCTTTAGTTTCTTGTTCTGATATTACCTGATGATGAACATAGTTGTTAAGCATATCAACCCTGTTGCCCCTAATAACTGAGGACGTATATAGAGCTTTTACTCCCAAAGAGGCATTGGCTTCTTCTATAATTTCTAAAGCTTTCTTTTCTTTTTTACTTAGGCTATCTTTAATTTTATTAGCATCTATCTTTCCATCTACAGTAAACTCATCTTTTATCTCTTGTAAAATCCTGGCATCATAATCATTGACAATGTTCATCGATAATTTTTCTGCTGCTTTAATAGTTTCATTTATAAAATCTAAAGCCGGAGCTACTGTGGAATTGCCCTCATTAGCTTGATATTCTTGCTGTAATAAATATGCCATTATCTTATAGCGTGACTTCACAATTTTATTGGGATTAGAAAGAAACTGTGACGATATTAGATTCTCTGCCGTATCATATTTCTCATCCATTGCTGCTTGCTGAGACTCATAGGAGCTCCACTTTTTTGCAAGCTTACCAAAGGTGTTGTTAAATATATTTTTGTTTTTAAGATTTCCATATATTTGATCTATTACCGTAGGAGGGTTAGACTCTATTTGTTTTAAAGTTGGATTTGTTTTTTTACCTGGAAGCGCATCCTTTATTGCTCCATATACTCTACTAAAAAACCTAAGATATTTTTTCTCATCTATTTTTTTAACCGATGGAATAATTTCCGCGGCACCCCTATTAGATTCTACTTCAGTTAATATTTGTATGGCTGCGTGAGGAAGGACACCATTCTCGATGTTGTCTTTAATTTTCATTATGTTGTTTAAAGTATCTCCGTCAAGATTATTAAGATCTTCTTTTGTCAGGTCATTTATTCTGTCTGCTGTATTCTGTTCGTCCTGCAAGTCTAGGTTTTCAATATTAGCTGTGTCATCGATAATATCTTGAGTTAACCTTCCCCGTTCTGCAATATATTCATCCACCATTTTTCTTTCTGGAGATTCTTTTAATATTATGGCTAATTCTTCAAGAGTAGCTCTATCGAATTTATTTAATGTAGCTTCCGTAAAGTCTTTGGCTTTTTCTCTGATTGAGTTTTTGTCATCTTCAGTAAGAAACGGTTTGTTTATTAAGTCGATGATGTCTTTAGTTTTTTCTTTTACTTCAGGCTCTACGACTTTGACTTCCTTTGCTATTATGTTGAGAATATTATTAGCATCTTTTGATGTCTTACCTTTTTCTTTAAGGTTAAGCACGCGGGCGCTACTGCCAAACTCATTTACTATATCAAAATATTTATTTAATTGACTAAGGGGTATTAAGGTTGGGTTTATGGCAAAAAGTTTCTTTAAGAGTGGGAACATATCTTGCGCTGTCCCTATTTTTGTTTTAATGTTTTTTAATGCGCGCTTTCTCAGCTTGTTGGCCTTACTTATCTGCTCTACATATTCAGCTTTTTTAAGAACCTTTTTAGTGTAATCAATAAACGCTTCCCTCTTAGTTTCATTGAGGATATTCATCTTATCGAACTTATTTAATATCGCTCTTACTTGTGGGATAGTTAGTTTCCCTTTACCTTCTTTTAATATGGCATTAAGCTCTTTGCTTAATTCATCCTTTAAGGCTTTCTTTATTTTTGCGGCTTCTCTTTGTTGGGCTTTCGTTTCTTTGATGCCTACTTTTTTTCCAGCCGCTAAATCTTTTGTCATCCAACTACGCAACTGTTTGTCTGTTACTTCAATTACTTTATCCGCAGCAATCTTGAATAGCTTACTTACTGAGGGCGCCCTCTTTACTGGCACTTTCAAAAGTTTTTTTACTTCTCGTATTGCCGCTTCTCGTTGTATGGCGGTAGCCTGTTCATACCATTTTGTTTTTTCAAGATATGATACAGCATCTTTAAGTTGTTTATCTGCTAATGCTTTTTCAATAAGGTTAGGGTTTCTTTCTTTTACTTTTTCTATAATACCACCCACTTCTTCCATTACCCTATCTTTACTAGCTTTCTCTTGAAGACCCTCAGCTTGCTTCATCATGTTATTGATGGCATCTTTAGCCCCCTGCCCCAAGTCAGGGTTTTCTTTTAAGAACTGCCCCGTCCTTTCTTTATATCCTTCCAGCCACTGCTCATAGGGTTCTGCCTGCTCTTCTATGGGTGCCTCTTTTGTTTTGGCATCAAGCTCTTCAGCACTTCTTATCATGTTATCCATGACATCGATAACTGACTGTGGTGTATCAGGATTGTCTTTTAGGAAATCTTCTTTTGCTTTTCTATATTCTGCTGCCACATCTCCAGCATCTTCAGCTACCTCCTCCACTACTTCTTCAACTACTTCCTCCTTAACCTCTTCCACCACAGCTTCAGCGGGAGCTTTTTTAGCTGGGGCAACCAAGGCGTAATTTACAACTCCTTCAAATTTAGCTCCCACCGCATCATATCCCAGCTTATTCATTATTTCTGCAAACGTCTTATTTGCTTTTGGTTTACTTATCAAATCACGGTAAGATGCGCTGGTGTCCCCCATTTCATCTTTTAGCCTATCAAGTAAAACTTTTATTTCCTTTAACTGCTCTTGGCTTTTAATGTTTTCTTTAAACCCTTTACTTTTTCTGATTTTGTTTATAACATTTTCGCTTGTAGTAGCCATAGGTTGCGAAGGATTATATGGAATTTCAAATATATTTTTAGGTTTCTCAATTTCCATTTCCTGTATTTGAGGTTTGCCGTCTATTTCGGCTGCATAATCTTCAGCAAACTCTTTATTTTCACTAACCCATGTAAGCCCTTCGCTAACTCCTTCCCCTATATTTTTCCCAACTCCCCTAAAAACCTTAATTGTTTCTGCCGGAACCTCCTCTACTACTTCTTCCTCTACCACCTCCTCAGTAATAGGGGCTTTTGCTTTAGTAGGCTTAACTAATGCCTCGACATTAATCTTCTGTAGATTACCATCGGGGGTTACCTTATAAAACTCAAAGTTTTCTATTTCCCTGTTCGCGGGATTTAACACTCCTACTCCCTTTGATCTTTCAAAGGATGCTTGGTTTACATTGTTTAGGTTAGGTGTAAAGTTCTCTGCGCCCTGCCTTACTACGACATATTTTACTCCCTTAGCAATTTTCCCTCCCACTATTCCTCCTTTTTGAAAATTGGGGACATTAGCATTGTGTTTTGCGGTCAGACCCGATAGCACACCTTTGCCCTCAGTGGGAGCGATATCTGTCTCAAATTCTTCTAATTTTTCATCTCTACCTAATACTTGCCCTCCTTGTATCCAATTTATCATGGCATCTATAGAACGAGTCACATGAGTGAAAGTGTTTTCATCTTTGATAAGATCGGCAGGAGTAAGGACGTCTTCGCTGACATTCGCATCAATCGTTTCTGCCGTTACCTTTTCTACCACTTCCTCAGTAATAGGGGCTTTTGCTTTCATCTTTTTAGCAAAGTCTTTCTCCAGGGTAGTGTCATTAAAGATTTTGATATTGATCTCTCTCTCAGCTACCTTGCTAATGTTCTCCTCGCTCTCAAGGAAAGTCTTCATCTCTTCAGCCGTGACCTCCTTGTTGTTGATAATATAACGGGAGTCTTTGGATTGCCCTATCTTCATTAAGCCATCCTTGCGCGTTACAACATCATTGTATTGTTTTTCTAAAGCCTCTATTAGTCCGGCCTTTTGTTCTTCCGTAATGTTAGTGGCTTCAGATATTTTTCTATACTCATCACGTATCTTAGAGACGTCATCATTAAGTCGAGACACCTCCCTTATCTCATCGGCGGAAAGTCGGTTTAAGACATCGAGACCACCGAGTATCATCTGCCCATTCTCTATCTCACGTTGCGCTATAGCGGTATTGGCAATATCAATTTGTAGCTTTGTGACGTCCGTCTGTTCTTGCTGCTGAAGCGTAGCAACCATATCAGTAAGCTTCTTTATCTCTTGAAGGTTTTTTGATATCGTCTTATTTTTATCGGCAACGAAATCTTTCATTACAAGGCCCATTGTTCCTCCTGCTATCTTTATGCCACCACCAATAAATAATCCTGAAACGAAAGCATCGGGGACATGGTCCCATAAGCCCACATCTTTACCCATTATAAACTTGTCAGCGATGTTTTCATTTATCTGTGCAAAAACTTCTGAGCCTCCCTCCATGAAAGGGTCTGCGGCCCAGGCTCCCACCTTGGCGATTTTGTCTTTATAGTTTTTTGCTGCCGCCCTTTTGAAGTCAGCAGAAAGCTTACCTTTATCTATTTTCCCTAAGGCGCCATACATCCGTGGCGACCCCATAGCACGCTTTAATATTCCCTGAGTGACTTTCTCTGACGCAAATTCTCCTGCGGCTACCATCGCCGCGGTACCTCTAAGCTGCCAGAAGTCATAGTTTTCAAGGCTTTTTTTAAGGGACTCTAATTCTTTTTCTTTCTCCTCATGTTCTTTAGAACCCTTAGGTAAGGCATTGAGCTCTTTCACTTTGTTATTATATGCGTCCTGAGATATTGACATCTCTTTCTCCATGTCGTTTAACTTATTGCCGTAAGCGGAGCCAGCTAAAAGGTATAGCCCTGCATTTCCTCCACTAGCCATTATCATTGCAAGCTGTGGTATCTGATCGGCGAAGAGGTCTCCCGTCCATTGGGCCCAATCGGTAAAGCTTTCGAGGTCATCGAGGGTACGCGCTTTTCTGAGGTTGCCCCTGATGGTAGTGTTTATATATTCAGTAGCGGCATCTATAAGAGCTTCTTCTTTAAGGGATTCTTTCTGTTGATTCTCTACAAAATCCTTAAAGCCCTGAAGCTCCATTCCCGTACCCGCAGAAACGCCATCGATGGTATAATCGGCAACCATCAGACCCATATCTGTGATATCTTTTGCTGTCTTCCATATTCCAATGCCAAGGCTTGCAGTGCTGGCGCCCAACCTGCCGACGCTATTGACGGTAGCGTCATAGTTTCTTTTTAGGAGGTCGGCCTCAACTTCTAAACTTTGTAGGTCTTGCTTGTTGTCATTAATAGTATTAGCTAATCGCTGTACGTCCTCAGCCATGTTTTGCAATACTTTTAAATTTTCATTACGGACATCTATGGCGGCATTCTTTTCTGCGCTGGGAGGCATAGCCTTCAGAGCTTCGTCATTTTTATTAAAGATTACCGACATTTCATTTAGGTTTTGACTCATCATCGACAGGTTGGCCTCATCAACACGTATATCTGTACCTAATTTTTTCCGCGACACTTTATTATATTTTTTCAGCCCCTCATGTTTTTCTCTATCTTGTTTAGATATGTTTATCGGCATATCAGATATAGACCCCATCCCCTCAATTAAAAAGAGGGATTTTATATCTCTATACGGGTCCGCCAATTCAGTAAGAAATTCTACCTGATTATATTCTTTTTTCTTTATAATGAGATCGTTCCT
>TARA_R100000655_G_scaffold110129_1_pt1 | contig 17588 bp, 24 predicted proteins | sample TARA_R100000655 | Tara Oceans TARA_R100000655 (sample SAMEA2622497) | marine metagenome | biome: marine biome (ENVO:00000447); feature: deep chlorophyll maximum layer (ENVO:xxxxxxxx); material: "saline water (ENVO:00002010), including plankton (ENVO:xxxxxxxx)" | depth 90 m
GAAGAATTAGAAGAGGCAATAAATTTAGGACTCAAAATAGGAATAGAAGTTGGGCATATTCCTACTCCCACTTTACAAAATTGGTCAACGATAGATAAGAAATTAATAGATGGGTTTTGGTACGCAAAAATAAGTGAACTAAAACTTGCATAACTAAAGGAAATATACTATTTTTATACAAACATTAAACATTAAATATTATGACATTAAGTAAAATGGAACTAGCAATAATAAGATATACCGAAAGCAATGGAAGGACGTATATAGTTGACATTACAAATGATGTTGACAAGTGGATAGTCGATAACAATTCTACTAGGGATGAAGACCAACAAGAAAAATTATCTGACTTTAATATAGAATATAAATCAATTAAACTTTATAAATAATGAAAGTAAAAATTCAAAACCGAAGTGTCTACCACAAATTTGCAGAAGTAGAAATAGAAGTAGACAAAGATGACTTGGAGCATTTCAAACTTGACAATGGGAAATACACCAACATCGTAGATTATTTAGAACACAACTCCCATCTTTATGATGAGCAGATAGATAAGGCTATAAGTGACGCAGAGTATGTACACGGAACGGGTTTATATGATTTTAAAGGAATGGATGATGCAGAGTCAGATAGCGAATGGAGATTCGAGTGTGATGAACTTAAAACAGGAGGACACTTATAATGGCAACACTAATCAAATCAAACGGAAATAAAATAGAAAACTTTAATCACAAAGGTTTAGAGGCAAAACAAAAAGCAGTAGGTGGATACATTGAGGTTGTGTACACTCACAAGTATGTAATCTATGTAAATGAAGATGGAATAAACAAACGTCTTCCACTTAATTTAGAAGTGTCAGCGTTAGTTGGCAGGTACATACTTGGAGATGCATTAGTTATGACTCATAAAGAATCCCGTGAAGAAGATGAAAAATAAAAAACAAAATAAAAAAGAAACCGTCACCCCATCCAAGACAGTAAGTTTTACATTGGCTTGTATGGGAAGGTTTTACGTTATTTACTTTAATTAAAATCAAATAAAAATGAAATCAATTTATCTTAAAGAGGCAAACTCTGAAAAATTGCGACACAAATCAGACAGGGGATATATTACTCGGATGCACCAACTATCTGATAATAAAACTCCTTTTACTTTAAGTGTCTTCAAAGACACAGGAAGATTAACTCCTATAGAATTATACAAAACCCATTATCCTGATATAGAATTGCATAAAGATTGCAACGGTGTAATGGTATATATATGTGGAACTTATATCGAACTTATGAAAGATGGAGTATGGATTTTACATCTTGGTGGAGAACAAATAGAATCAAAAGATATTACACAATTAGAATCTAAATTATTTAAATGGTTAAAAAACGAAATCAAATGAAAACCGAAGAATTAATTAAAGAAGAGGCGAGAAAAATAGTAATGCTCCTTCTTGAAAAAAACAAAGCATACGGGGATACTGCAAACAATCCTCCTAAAATATTTAGCAAATTAGATGCGGTTGAAGGTTTGTGTGCAAGAATAGACGACAAACTTTCTCGAATTAAAATGCGAGGAATAACTGACGCAACTGAAGATAGTGTCAGCGACTTAATCGGATACCTAATTTTATTAAAAGTGCAATTAAAAAATAATAAAAATTTGGACAAGTAATAAACATTGTGTATATTTACACACTAATTAAAATCAAATCAAATGTCAAAATCAAAACAACTATTTACGGAGTCAAGAGAATCCGAAGTGCAGACAAATTTTGATAATGGAGAGTTTCTCCACAATCAATGGATGAGTCATTTAGAGGCACAAAAAAATCACAAGTCAAATCAGGCGGTAGATATATTAAATGAACTTTTTGTTTCATTTGGAAATATCTATGGCTTAAAAAAACAATCAAAATGAAAAAGGGAATATTTGAAGATTATGTAAAAAAGGTTCTTGCCTTATTTTGTATATCAAAAGAAGATTTGTTTGCTAAATCTAAACGTAGAGATTTGGTAGATGCAAGACACTTACTATATTATTTGTGTTACCATAGACCAATGCAGATTAGATATATCCAAAACTATATGGCAGAAAATGGATATAAGGTTGGACATTCATCTATCATTCACGGAATCAATCAAGTGTCTGAAAAAGCAAATGAAGATAAAGATTATGAAACTGTGTGTCAAAGTTTGACATAAATTCAATAACAATGTACACATTAGAAGATATAATGCAACAAGCAACTGAAGATGAATACGCTACAATTGTAGATGGAAATAATATTATTTCTCGTCTTCTATATGGATGCAAAATATCTAAAGACCTAATAACAGGAAAAATAGAAATACTTAATACTGCAAAAGGAGGTGAATGGTATTCAAAATTAACAACGGCAGAATTAAATTATTTTTTTGAATTTGGTTGGAGAATTGGTGTGTATGAATTATCTTTGTCTAATTATCGTACAAAACTTGACAGGGTTGAACGATTAATAAAAGCAGAAATAAACGGTAGGAGAAACCCAAAACAAATTATCTCACTAAAAGCATCACGAGAAAATATAATGAATCGTTATGCTAAAATTAAACAAAAGTATAATCAAATTAAATCAAAACATTATGACCACTAAATTAAAAACAGTAAACATTAAAGGAAAGGCATATGTAGAAGTAAACGAAAGATTGCGTTACTTTAGACACACATATCCAAATTATTCATTAACATCTGAAGTTTTAGAAAAAACTGAAAACTCCATTTTAATTCTTGCGTCTATTCTTAATGAAGAGGGTAGAGTCATAGCAACAGGTATGGCGGAAGAAGAAAAGGGAAGTACCTTTATTAATAAAACATCTTATGTAGAAAACTGCGAAACATCTGCGTGGGGAAGAGCATTAGGAAATCTTGGAATAGGTTTAGAATCTTCAGTAGCATCTGCCGAAGACGTACAAAATGCAATTGCCAATCAAGACAAAGAAGTGTCTTCAAAGACACCTAAAGAAACAACTAAAATTAAATTAGAATTAGATTCTGATAATTGGGTAAAAGCATTAAAATGGATTAGTGCTAATAAAGAAATGGGGTTAACTAAAATAGTTAAAACACTACAACAAAAGTATTCCGTACCTAATATAGTTAAAGCAGAAATCAAAAAAAATATATAAGATGAACGCAGAGATATTAGAGCAACTTAAAAATGATGATGAATACTACAATGGTCTTGGAAGACAGTTTTTATCTAATTCAGACATTGGTGCATTATTAAAAAATCCAAAAGAGTTTGGTGTTAAAAGAAAAGATTCCAAAGAGTTTGCAATGGGTAGATATTTCCATCAGTTATTTCTCGAACCCGACAAAGCAAAGAAGGTTAAACATATTGATGTGTCATCAAGAGCAACTAAAAAATATAAAGAATCTCTTGCTGAAATTCAAAAAGAACTTATTCTTTTAACTAAAGAAAAAGAAGAGGTAGAGTTATGGGTGGACACTATGAAAACAAACTTTGACTTTTTCAATTACATCAATAATGAAAAAAATAAATATGAAGTACCTGCCGTTACTGAACTTTGTGGAGAACTATGGAAAGGTAAGGCAGATATAGTAGGCGAAGATTTTTTATTCGATTTGAAAACAACATCAAATATTAATGATTTTCGTTGGAACTTTCGTAAGTATAATTACGATAGTCAAGCATATATTTATTCTTCTTTATTCAAAAAACCAATGATGTTTCTCGTTCTTGATAAAACAAGTTTAATGATGGGAGCATATACCGTTAGTCAAGAGAGTTTAGACAGGGGAAAAGATAAGGTAGAAAGAGCAGTAGAGGTTTATCAAAAATTTTATGGCGACAATCCTACTGAAGATATTAACCAATATTATTTTTATGAGGAAATTTAAGAAGATATTAGTGTCTTTGAAGACACGAATATTTAAAACACACCGAGTATTAAGAGTGGATGTTCCAAACACTTGCAATACTCGTGCCGAGAAGAGTCAAATCATCAAGGCAACTATTAGTTTTTTGGAACACAAAATTTTAATAAATAATTAATTATGACACAAAAAGAAAAAGTGTTTGCGGATGGATTTAGTTTCAAACGTAGAGAAAATGCTCCTGACTTTGTAGTAGGGAGAGTTAGTGTAAAATGTGATGATGCAATCGCATTTCTAAAACAACACCAAAAGAATGGTTGGGTTAATCTGAATATTAATCAGGCAAAGTCACTTTCATATTATATGGAACTTGATACATTTGAACCTAAAAAGGAAACGGAAACTGCTCCACCAAAAGAGGCAGAAACCGAAGACCTACCTTTCTAAATTAGAGGAGGAGGAAACTCCTCCTTTTTTTGCTCATTGAGATGCTGACTTTTGTTTTCTTTATCTATCATTATCTTTTATTTTATTATTTTATTTTTTTTCATACGATAGAAAAAAGTTAACAAAGTTAGCAACTCATTGATAATCAGACACAAACTTAGCAGAAAGTTAACATCAACTCAACATTAAAATTAAATTTATGACATCAAAAATAACAATCTTCCGAAACATCAAGTCAACGGATGCTCCGTTTTACAGGGAAGTTGAAGCCATTATAGACAGGATAAAAAATGGTGCTTCAAAGGAATTAGTAAAAAGAATTAGGTTAGAAAAAAAGAAATCTGACCGTAACGAACTTAAAAAACAACTTCCTGCGATTTGTTTTAGTGGAACATTTACAAAGCGTAATGATAACTCAATTCAAGAACATTCAGGATTAATCTGCTTGGATTTTGATGGTTACGACAAAAGTAAAGAACTTTTACAAGACAAAGAAAACATAACTAAATCTCCATACACCTATTCAGTATTTGTTTCTCCATCAGGCAGAGGCTTAAAGGTTTTAGTTAAAATACCTCAAGATGTAGATAATCACGTTCATTACTTTAACAGTTTACAAAAACATTTTAATAATGAGAAGTTTGATGTAACCTGTAAAAATTTATCTCGTGTGTGTTACGAATCATACGACCCCTTGATATACGTAAATGAGAACTCTTCTTTATGGGATAAAATAGATGAAAGAGAATACCAAGAAAAACATCAATATAGAGATGCTCCAACTCTTCCTATTACTGATGAAAATAAAATTGTAGAGATATTAACGAAATGGTGGACTAAAAAATATCCAATGGAGGAAGGACAAAGAAACCACAATTGTTATGTCCTTGCTTCAGCCTTTAATGATTTTGGAATTAATAAATCACTTGCCGGTTATATTCTTTCTAATTATCAAACACAATCTTTTAATGAGAGAGAAATAAATAGAACTATAGATTCGGCTTATGCTAATACTCAAAACTTTGGAACTAAATATTATGAAGATGAAGAAAGAGTAAATAATCTAAAAATAAAACTAAAGCGTGGTGCATCAAAAAAAGAACTCCGTCATTCATTAGAAGAATCCCAAGTGGATGGCGATATAATAGAGGCAGTTTTAACTCGTATAGATGAAGAGGCACAAGAAACTCAGTTTTGGACTAAAAATGAAAAGGGAGTAATTAAAATAATTCATATACTATTTAAGCAGTTTTTGGAAGACAATGGATTCTATAAATATTGCCCTGAAGGAAGTAAGAATTATGTATTTGTAAAAGTAACAAACAATCTTATTGACCACACCGATGAAAAAGAAATAAAAGATTTTATTCTAAATCACTTAATAGAAATAGATGATTTAAGTATCTATAATTATTTTGCAGACCATACTCGTTTTTTCAAAGAAGAGTTTCTAACCCTATTGTCTACAATTGATATCTATTTTATTCAAGACAATAAAGACACCTCTTATCTATATTATAGAAACTGTGCAGTTAAGATAACTAAAAAAGAAGTAGTTATGATTGATTATATTGATTTAGGAGGGTATGTTTGGAAAGACCACGTTATTGATAGAAACTTTACTTTGTGTTCTCCAACTACTGATTATGCAACCTTTATTAAAAACATATGTAATTCTGAAGAAGATAGGGTGAAGTCAATGGAATCAACAATTGGATTTTTAATGCACGGACATAAAAATTTATCTTATTGCCCTGCGGTTATTTTAAACGATGAGGTTATCTCTGACAATCCTGAAGGTGGAACAGGTAAAGGAATCTTTATGAATGCCTTAGCACAAATGAAAAAAGTAGTTACTATTGATGGTAAGTCTTTTACGTTTGAGAGAAGTTTTGCTTATCAGCTTGTTTCAGCAGACACACAAATTCTTGTGTTTGATGATGTAAGAAAGCACTTTGATTTTGAAAGATTATTTAGTGTGGTGACTGAAGGATTAACTCTTGAAAAGAAAAATAAAGATGCCATTAAAATTCCATTTGAAAAGTCACCGAAGATATCTATAACAACCAACTATGCAATAAAAGGAAGTGGTAATTCTTTTGCTCGAAGAAAATGGGAACTTGAATTACATCAACATTATCAAAAGAATTTTACTCCTATAGATGAATTTGGTAAATTATTATTTGGGGATTGGAATGATGATGAATGGTGTGCGTTTGATAATTATATGGTTCAATGTTTACAAGGATATCTAAACACAGGATTAGTTGAAAGCAAATTTGTTAATCTAAAAATTAGACAATTATCTGCCGAAACTTCTCACGACTTTATTGAGTGGTGTGGTTTAATAAATGGTAGTGAAAAAAATCCTTTACTACAAAATGATATTAGAATAAATCTACAAGAGTGTTATCTTGATTATATAGAACAGTATCCCGATTATGCTCCTAAATCTAAATTAACACTAAGCAGAATTAGATTTAACAAATGGATGTCTGCTTTTGCAGTTTATAAATCAGGAGTTTCACCACAAGAAGGGAGAGATGAAAAAGGAAGATGGATGAGAATAAAACCAATAGAGGAAATTAATATTCAATCCAAACTCAATGTATAATATTCATCAAGCAATGAATAACACCTATAATATTTTAATGGGTTATAGAACACTAAAAGATTTAGTTTTAAAAAATGAAGGATATTTTATATTTAATCCTGAAGAACCTGTGTCTTTAAAGACACTTGAAACTTTGCTAAATTATTTTGCTGACGAAGAAGAATATGATAAATGTATTGAAATTAAAAAACTAATTAAAGATGGCGAAATTATTGGGAGAGACTTACGCAAGAACTGATTGCGACCACTTAAAACAACTACACATTTTGAAACGAGTTATGTTTCAAACGTATAAAAGAAAAATAGGAAGAGGAAAACAAGCAACTTATGTAGAAGAATTTAAGTGGCAACAAGAGGGGGATGATGAAGTGAGAGAGAATATATTATACTCAATTAAAATTTTTGAAAAGAGATGTTTAGATTTAGAGAATACCAAAAAAAAATTATAATAGATGCAATACCTATACTAAAAAAACATAGGTTTATTTATCTCGCAATGGAGGTAAGAACAGGTAAAACTTTTACAAGTTTAGGTATAGCACAACAGGTACAGGCAAGGAATGTTTTATTCTTAACTAAAAAGAAAGCCATAAAAAGTATTGAAGATGATTACAATCAATTAAATCCAACCTTTACTCTTTGTGTTATTAATTACGAAAGCATTCACAAAGCTCCAAAAGTTAAGTGGGATTTTATAATAATAGACGAGGCACATACTTTGGGAGCATTCCCTAAACCAAGTAAACGTGCAAAGCAGGTAAAAGAAATTATAAAAAACCAAAGTCCATATGTGTGTTTGATGTCAGGAACCCCAACACCTGAGAGTTACAGTCAAATGTATCATCAGGTGTATGGGATTCCGTCAAATCCATTTAAGGACTATGTAAGTTTTTATAAGTTTGCTAAAGATTATGTAAACGTAAAACAAAGAAAAATCAATTCTTTATATGTCAATGATTATTCAAGAGGACTAACTAAAATTCTTGATAAAATAAAGCCAATGACTATTTCTTTTACACAAAAAGAGGCAGGTTTTGTAAATAATATTAATGAAGAAGTGTTAGAAGTAGAGATGGTTTCTCGGACCTATGAAACCGCATCATCTCTTAAAAAACATAGAGTGGTTGAAGGAAAGGATGAGGTTATACTTGGTGATACTCCTGCTAAATTAATGCAGAAACTCCATCAACTGTATTCAGGAACAATAAAGTTTGAAAGCGGAAACTCAATGATATTAGATTATAGTAAAGCTATCTACATAAAACAAAAGTTTAAGTTCCAAAAAATTGCAATATTTTATAAATTTAGAGAAGAGTATAATGCATTAAAAGAGGTATTTAAGGATAAGTTATGTAATTCTCTTGAAGAATTTACAACCACCGATAAAAATATAGCGTTACAAATAGTAAGTGGTAGAGAAGGAATATCATTAAGACAAGCACAAGCGTTAGTGTACTATAATATAGATTTTAGTGCTACAAGTTATTGGCAAAGTCGAGATAGGATGACAACAAAAGATAGAACGAATAGCAAGGTGTATTGGATTTTTGCTAAAGGAGGTATAGAAAAAGAAATTTATAAAGCCGTTATAAAAAAGAAAGATTATACTGTACGTCACTTTAAAAATGATTTCCTAAATTTGTAGTTATGAAAAAGTTTATTTCCTTTTTCATAGTATGGGTGAGTCAGAATCTTGCAATGCCTTTTTGGATAGTAGGACACATTCATTTATCTACCAATGTGTATGCTGATATAAAAGAAATTTTGGCATCGGCAGGAATGAATTTAATTGTATTGGTAGGATTTATAATTGATTATAGAAATAATTCAAAAAGTGACGGAACAACAAATACAAAAAAAAAGAATAGAAGAACTTGAAAGTCAGGGATATTATGTTATTAAATTAATTAAAACTAACAAGAATGGGATACCGGACTTGATAGCCATACCACCAAAATCTAATGTAATTTTTAGTGAGGTAAAAAAACCTGAAGGCAAAGTTTCTAAATTACAAGAGTTTAGAATAAAAGAACTAAAAGCGTATGGAATTAAAACAGAAATATACAGAGGTTAACTATTTTGAAGTTGACGATTGGTTTGTAGAAAGGTTGGAACAATACCCTACAAAAGCAGGAATAGATGTAGCAAAACAGATAGAAGTAAATTTTGACGAGTTAGATGAGCTTGAAGGATGGACTCAACGAGTTGGCGGTGTGTGTACCGTGTTAGATGAACCTATATATTTTGAAATAGAATATTTAAAACAACCCCAAGAGCCACCATTATTTCTTGACATAAGTTTAATAGACGTTGACGACTATCTTGATTATATATTAGCAAACAAAACACTTAAATTAAATAAAAATGAGACAAGTAGTAGAACAATTCGTAGTAGACAATCTTGTAAAAGTAATTGAATCTTACTTAGGAGTTGATATATATACCAACTCACGAAAAAGAGAATGTATTAATGCAAGAATGATATATTATAAAATGCTTAACGAAAGAAAGTATGGATGGTCAGCTATTGCTAAAACTTTAAACAAAAACCACGCAACCATAATTAATGGAGTTAAACAGTTTGATGATATTATAATGTTTGATAAAGAATTATTAGATGATTATAAGTTAATAAACGAGGTTTATTCGGCTACCGAAGAAGACGTTCACACCACATCTTTTATGACTCGTGCAGAGTTAATTAATGAGGCATATAATTTGGAGAAACAAAATAAAAGTTTAAATTTGTCTATTGAAGAGTTGAAGTATAGTCTAAATTATTATCAAAAGTATAAAAATCTAATACAACTTATTGATGATAGAAAGCTATCAGACGAAAAAATGAGAACCATAACTACTAAATTAAATCACTTTTTAAATGGTCTATACAATTGATGATATAGAAAAAATTACAGAGTTTACATCGTGGAATGACCGAAAAAAAATTGATGAGCTTTTACGGATAGATTGCAATATGTATTGTAACTTAGGAACCGATTCTTCAACATCAGAAAAAAATCAAGCAAAAAGAAACTCTCGTAAAATATATCAAAGCATAAAAAAAATAGATAAAAGAATGGGAGATGAGTTTTTAACCGCAATGGAAGATTGGAGTGAATAAAAATTTTTCAGCCATAGACCACGAAAGACTTCGTTCCATTAATATGTTAATGGATGGCTTTTATGAAAACCTTTCTGAAATTTATGAATCAATTGTAGATAGAGAGATAGACAAAGCTCAACACGAAATCAAAAAAACCATAGAGGAACTTAAAAGACTTCACGACTCTATGCAAGATGAGTTATGATTATACAAACGTGGGATGACAATGACGAAAGAAAATGTAGGAGTTGCCAAAAAGTAAAGCCTATATTAGAGTTCCCCACCGCAGGTATAAAAAAAAATAGACAGTATAGAAGAAGAATATGTAATACTTGTTATGTAAAAAACAAGAATCACTATAGAGTAAAACAACGAGCTTGGTTAAATAAATACAAGTCAGAATTATCTTGTGAAAAATGTGGGTATTCTTCAAAAACTCATCGTAACTTTACAACATCGGCATTACAGTTTCATCATCCCCGTGCAGACAAAGAATTTGAAGTAAGTAATGGTGCTCACAGAGGAATGTCGAAAGAAAAAATACTTAGCGAAATTAATAAGTGCGTAGTCCTTTGTTGTAGGTGTCACGCAGAAATACATTTTAATCCAAACAATGAGGTTTGAAACAAATAAAGATTTAACGAGAGAAAAAAAAGCAATTAAAAAATTTGTCAGCCGTTTCAATGGTAGCTTCAAAAAACTTGGAGACAATGATGTGGACTATAGAGTATATGATTCTTCCGGAAAATTAATTGCTTATGCTGAAGTAAAAGGAAGATATCGCACTATTGCTTCTGCTTATCCTTTACCGGTAGCCGCAAGAAAGGTAGTGAAACTCTGTGATAAAAGACTTAACCCTGTACTTATTTGGTCTTGTGACGATGGCATCATATATGGTAAACCCACACACCTTAAAGGTGTGGTTCGTTGGGGAGGAAGAAAGCCTCGTGAAGGAGCCGTAAACGATGAAGAGTTAATGATTTATTACGACAAACAAGATGAGTTTAAGTATCATAAATATTATGATGGTGTCTTTGAAGACACTATTTAATACGATAAAGTTTTCCGTTTCTTTCTACGTAACCCATTGCCTCTAACCGTTCTCTTCTTCTTTCTCTTTGCTCTTTTCTTATCTCGTCTTGTCTCCCATACATTCTATCATATAGCTCAGGGTCATACCTTTTTAGGTCTGTTTTAGTTTTTATTCCTCCTATTGGCATTACTCCTTCTAAGTCTACACCTCGTTTGTTTCTCATTGCATCAGGTCGATAAGAAGGTGTTATCCCTAAGAAATCATACACATTATTATAATACTCTTTAGAAGAAGTGTCATTTCCAAACACACCATCTTGAATTGCATTATATAAACCAATAAAGGGGTCTACTTGTGCTCCCATTGCTAATTCCATAAGAGGTACCATATAGGTTTTAAACCACGCATCAGGGTCTTTGCGTTGTTGTTTTTGTATTTTACTTACAATAGCACTAAAAGGATTTACCACATCATCAACAGGTTTTTTATCGTCTCTTAAATAGTTTATTCCTTTTTCAGCAGCAGCTCCTAAGTATGGGATTTGATAGAGTAAATTTAATCCCATCATTGCATCTTTTATTCTTCTCATAAAAACTTCCTTGTCTTCATCATCTCCTTTAGTTAATAAAGCAATATTAGACACACCTACAAACAATACGTTAACTACTGCAGCGTTGAGATAGAAAGCTCTTACGTCTTGTTTTTTTGGGGTTTTCTTTTCCGCCAATGCTCGTGAAATATTAGTAAAGGATTGCATTACTTTATTGATTTGCAAGAACAACGTACTCCCAAACATTGTAAATCCCTTAGAAAACATATCTCCTTTTAATTGTAAAGGAATTTTGTCCATATTTCTTCTTGACTGCTGAGTAGGATTGTACTCATTAAATTCTTCTAATGCTTGTGCTTCTGACATACCATTAGCAATATTACGCTTGTAATTAATATAATAACCCATTACTCCCATAATATCTCCAATGATTGTTGGTCGTGCAGCAAGTGTTTTAAATGCTCGTTTACCTCTTTGGTATAAACCTGTTCCCTTACCGGCTTGTTTAAATGTTTGACTCCCGGATTCAAGACCATAGACATCACCCTCTAATCCTTCTTGGACACGCTTATCAAAAGTAGCAGACATTTTACGTGCTTTAGCAATAGCTCCATTCATTCCTACTAAATCTTTACCCATTTCAAACAACACTCCTGCACCATCTACCATAAACATTGTAAAATCAATTGGACCTTGTAGTTTTTTTGGAATCTTTGAATCAGGTTTAAAATAATTATATTTTTCATAAGCATTCATAAACGATATTGCTTGTTTAAATATTTGGACTACTTTAAAAGCTAATGCAAATGAGGTAAACTTCCTTTGCATATACTCGACAATAGTAGATTGCGTTCCGTCTACCTGTGCGGCAGATTGAGGGTTAATTTCCGCATTTATAATTAACTTGGTTAAAGACTTTAATCCTGAGACTTCAAGCAAAGCATTAACTGCCGGAATATTCATAAAAGCATTCATCTCTTGCACCCCTATAGCATATGCTTTATAGCGTTCCATAGTTTCCATATGGTTCATTAAGGTGTTAGAAAAAGTTCCCTCTTTCAAATTAATGTCACTCCCTAAGTCTGTTCTTTCTTTAAAAGCAGGTGCAGTATCTGCGGAAAATATTCCATTAAAGTTTCCTTCTTGTAGTAGTTTAGCATCTACTTTAGGAGCAATAGTTTTAGTAGGAAAATAGTTTTCTACAAACCCTAAGTTTACTCCATTAGCCTGTCTATAAACGGAATTGATTTCATTAAAGTAATCTGTACTTAAATACCCAACCATTTTATCAGCAAAGGTGATAAGCTCCGTTCCTAAGTCTGATTTAATATCTGCTAATACTTTGTCAGTTATCCCTTGATTTAACAACTTAGCTCTTTGCACAGGGTTTTTACTTAACGCATATATTCTTAATAATTGGTTAGCATTAAATTCTGACTTATATTTTCTTCCGGTTTTAGAAGTAATTAAATTTAATGTTTTAGTTTTTACTTTTCCTAACTTAGTAAAACCAAATCGTTGATTTAATAGTTTTTCTACTCCTTCAAATCCGTTTTCTATTCCTGACTGTTTAGCTATTTCATCAACTTTTCGTTTCATTAATCTTTGATTACTCAAAGCTAATTCGTGCATTCGTGCAAGTTTACGATAAACTTGGTCTGTAAAAACATTAAGTCCTTTTACTTTATTGTCTAAGAAATTAGTTATAGTTCCTAAATTGGTAATTTGATTTTTAGCTCGTGTAATCATCCCTTCTGTTCTTCCAAAAAGGTTTTTAGTTATTACGTTATAAACTTTTGTAATTATTCCCTTAGCAGTAAAATCTTTTTTAAGTTTTTCTAAATCTTGATTACGTTCATTCTTATCTTTTAAATTCCCATCTTCCGTAAATAAATCTGTATTAGTTTTTTGTATTTGTTCTGTAGCTTGTTCAGCAATTACTTGGTTGTCAGCAGCACGTTTAAGCCTTTCGTTATTAAACCTCATAATGGATTCGGTTTTTTCTCTCTTTATATCCTCAAGCAACTCTTGAACCTCTTCTAAAGTTTTATTTTGAATGTCTCCAAATGTATCATAAGCCATTTGTAATTGCATTAAGTTTTCTTCTAATGCAGTTAAGGTTTCTCCGTTTATACTTTTTTGAATAGCGGCATCCACAATACTACTCACTAAAACTTTTTCACCATTAAGCTCTACTGTTCCGGCTTCTAAATAAGTTTTAATCTCTTCTAATTTACGTGCTCTTACTTCAGGATTAACAATAGTAGCAGCATTTAATACTTTAGTTACATTTTTAAATATTACTTGTCCTAATGCATCAATACCTTTAGCTCGTGTTTTCTTAGATTGTAAACGAGGTTTAGCTTTAGCTTTAGCTAATTTTGCTATTTGTTCAATAGTGGAACGCTTTTCTTTTGCACGTTGTTGTTCTACTATTTTTATAACCCTTTCTGTTTCTGCTTCTAAGTTGTCTTTTCTTACATCTATTCTATTTACGGAATTAATAAGACGTTGAATTTGAGCTTTAGTATATGCTTTAGATTCCGGTAAAGAAGCTCTAATAAAGTTTTTTAATCGAGTTATATAATCCTTTTGATTCTTTACCCCAATTCTATTTTCTCTAATAGCTCTCCTTATATCTGACATTTCTTGAGAAAATGCCCGTGTTCCACCTCTATATCCGAGTGTTTTATCTAAGTCAATTCTTAATTCTCTTTGTATTTGGTCTTGTTGTTTTTTATAGGTTGGATGATTTTTAATAAGCTCTTGTGCTTTTTGTCTAATTTCTCCAAAAGTTTTAACTCTTTTTAATCCTATAACATTACCCAATCCATCTGTTGCCCATTTATTTAATGCGACCTTTATATCATTAAACATTTGATAAGCCTCTTGAATACCACCTTCTACTCTTGCAAATGCAGGAGGTAGTTCGGTAAACAAGTCTACTCGCACAGTCATAGCTTCATTTATATCCGCTACTTTGAAGCCTCTACCTTTTAATACTTGTTTAATAGATGAGTCTGAGAATCCATTTTTTCTTCCTATTTCAATTATTTCTGTCATTGAAAGGTCCGAACTAAATGCAGCTTCAGGATTTTTTAGATTCTTTAATTGCTTATCACTTAACTTAACTTCTTTTCCGGCAAAAATATCAGCGAGTGCTGAACCAATAAATTCATCAAGTGTTAAATTTTGTATTTCTTCTTCCGTTAAATCTTTAGTTTGTTTGAACTGTGATTTAATAAACTTCCACATTCCAAGCAACCACTCTTTGAATTTAGATTTTATTGATGCATCTGCAATGGTCTGCCCTTTGTTTCCAATAAGGATTGCCATTGTTTCATTTGCCGCTTTCTTTTTATCGCCTTTAAATTTCTTTAGTTGTTTTTGATACTCTTCTGTTTGCTCTACAAGAGCAACACCTTTTGCATAAATGTTTCTACCTTTCCTTGTGGTCTGCAAATAATCCGTCCAAACGTGACCCATCTCGTGAATAGCAGTATTATGTAAGGCGGAAGTAGAATTGTGTACGTCAGGATTAATATAGATGTCTCCGTCAACTGTAACACCATATATAACCTCATTACCTTTACGATACTTAACTACATTATCTTGTTCAATTACAGTATTAAAAGTTTGTTGGTCCGTGCTAATATTTACACTTGGAAATGCAATATTCATAAACGATGTCAACTTACTTACGTTATCCATATCTCCAAAGGAAATAGCTGCGATAAACTCATTAGCAGGAAGACCGTTTTGAACTCCTAATGTTTCAGTTAATATAGAGCCTACACTCGAAGCATCTAACTCTCCGATTTGAGGCATTGTTTCTTTTTGTTCCTCAGTTGCTCTTTGTCTTTTGGCTGCGGTTACTGTTCTTCCTTTTGATTCATCAGCTACTAATCCTGCCATTGCTTTTTTATACGCTTCCGGATAAGCTCTAACAAGTGAAATAGGATTTTCTAATATTCCTATAGACTTACCTTTTACACCATATGGATAATTAGGATGTACTGCTTCTATCACTTCAGGATTCAAAACATCTATTCCTTGAATTGAAATAATGCTTCTTTGTTTAACATTTTTTAATCCCGGCTCTGTAATTAAATCAGTAATAGGAGCAAGGTGTACAAGACTAATAGCGTCTTTACTCATTCCTTCAATCAATATTTTAGGAATACGTTTTCTCCCTGCATTTATTTTAATTTGAGTTCCTGCTCTATTAGGTTGACCAAAAGTTAGTCTTTCAAGGAAATTTCTACGAGCAGGTAAACTAAGTTTAGATAAAAACTCTTCCGTTACTACATCATCTATTAACTCAGGTTGTGCATCTTCAATAGCTTGTAGTGCACTTTTTAATCCGGCTATTTCTTTAGCATAATTTTTCTCAGTTGTTTTTGTTTTTTGTCCTGAATCTATTGCATCTTGTCTTGTTTTAATACGTTCACGTAAATCTTCTTCAAGAACTTGTACTGCTTTTCTACGATTTTCTTCAGGAATTTTAGATAAATTATCTCTAAACACCCTAAAGGTTGCTTCATTAGAAAGTATAGAACCTTCTCCCATTTTAACAATTGGCATTGGAACTAAACCATTATATTGAGGATTATCTTTCCACCATTGCTCAAAGAACTCTTTATTGTCTTGATAAATTTTAACGGCTTTTTCTTTTAGGTCATTAGCTTCTTTTTCAGTAGTGTTTGCCCACGCAGCATTTTCATTATCTATAGTTCCTGTAAACCCTATACCACCACGTAAATTATCAATAATATTTCCGGTTTGAGGATTAACTACTTGTCCTGTTGTTAATTGGTCCGAAATACTAAATACCACCGGCACTCCTTTTATAACCGCTAAAGATTTTAATTTAGGAATAGGTCGGTCTGTTCGAGTATTTATTTCGTCTACATCAATAGTTACGTCTTCCTGCGTCTCATCCATTGTGGTTAAGACGTTCCCTGACTCTAAATTATTAATAGCTGCAGTCACTTCAGCTACCTCATCTACATCCGCCTCAAACTTATTGTCAGTTTTAAAATCTACTTTCCCTTCTTTAGCATCTTTTTTAATCTGAGCCTTCTCTGCTTTTGCTTCTCTTTTTGCTTCAGCTATATCTTCTTTAAGAGAATTTATTTCTGCTTTTGCGTCTTCTCTTAGGTCTGCCTTCTCTGCTTTTGTTAACCCTTTCTTTTTTAGACTGTTTTTTAAATCTGCTTTAACACCTGCTATTTCATTATTTAACTCTTCTAATTTTCCGCTTAATTCCGCATCCACTTCCGTAAGCATAGCGTCTATGTTTACCTCCTCTGTAGCCACCTCTTCTGTAACAACTTCTTGTGGAGCAGAAAGTGTTGCTTCCAAGTCTGCAACTTCATCTTGTAGTGTCTTTGAAGACACAATTTCATCAATTCTTGATTGGTTCTTTTCTGCAACTTTTTGTTGGAATGGAGTTAGTTTTTTATTAGCTATTTGTTTATCCGCAATTCCGGCTAAGATACCATCAAGTCTTGTTTGTTCTATTGTCTCATTGTCAAACGCAGTTTTATCCGCTTTAGTTGGTCGTACAATGGGTTGAGGAATTACAACATCTTCAATAGTTTCTTCTTCTACTTTTGTTGTTTTAGTCAGCTCATCAGCAGCACGTTTAAGTGCACCTTCTTTTCCAACTACTTTTGAAACAATTGTCTCATTCTCTTGTGTTACATCAAATGTTCCATCGTTATTATCTATAAGAGTAAACCCTGTTTCCTCTCCTGTCTCGGTAACAATGTTATTGTTTTCATCTGTGGTTAACGGACCGCTTAACGTGATACCCTCCTGAGTGGTCGTAGGTTCTGTGGTTTGTTCTTCCGAAACCTCCCGTACCGTTTCTTCCACCGTTTGTATATCTCCGGTTTGTTTATCCGCATCCACTTCTCTTGTTTTTCGCTTTGAAATGGCATTTTCTACTTTTTTACTTAATACTTCA
>TARA_R100000655_G_scaffold22643_3_pt1 | contig 17540 bp, 25 predicted proteins | sample TARA_R100000655 | Tara Oceans TARA_R100000655 (sample SAMEA2622497) | marine metagenome | biome: marine biome (ENVO:00000447); feature: deep chlorophyll maximum layer (ENVO:xxxxxxxx); material: "saline water (ENVO:00002010), including plankton (ENVO:xxxxxxxx)" | depth 90 m
TAAATCCTAACTCATTTTGACTCAATGCCTCAATATTATCATCTAAATATTGCTCTAATTTTCCTCTGAATTCGTTTAATGAATTTGCTGTTCTTATTGAGGGATATTCTGGTAGGGGAGGTAGTGGGGGGGGAGGTCTAAAGGGTTGAGCAGATGGGTCAAGTTGTGAAGGAGGTGGTGATATAAATTCTGGGTCATCTGCCTCAGGGTCATAATCTGTAGGTTCTTCTGGGATTGTTCCCATAGGGGGGGGTCTATCTCTCATTGGTGTTCTATCTCGTGCTGGATATCTACCTCCAAAAGTTCCAGTTGGTGGTCGTTGAGTAGGGTCTTCGTCTGCTGGTCTTGAGTTTAATTCTCTCTGTAATTGAGTAGTATATTCATCATAATCCTCCAATAAAGACACTGATGGAGCATATCTATCTAAGGGTGCGTGAATATTACCAGTAACCATTAATCTAACAGTATTCGCATCTTGTCCAGTTGCTCTATCAAATAATCTCTGAAAATCTTGGAGGGTTTCTTCAAGGTCATTTTCTCTATCCTCTGCGTCCCTTAATTGTTCTATTAATTCGTTGATAGTCATATCTTGTATTTGACGCTGAAGTCTATTTTTATCTTTTGCTAATCCTCTGATGTCCTCCTTGCTTCGCAAACCGTGTCGTGCTAATATACTCTCCAAATCACGAACTAATGTCCCGAGTCTTTCATTAAAATTATGTCTATAATATAGTGGGTGTTCAGGGTCATTCGCTCCAGGGAATTCAGGGTCAAAATCTGGGTCATCTTCTGGTTTAGGTTTATCACCTACCCCTACCATCTGTCTTTGTCTTGCTAATTCTTCGTCCCCACCAGTAAGAGGTCTACGACCCTCAGGGGGTTCATATTCAGGCATACCAGTCCCGCTAATAAGTGGTGGTTGTTGTGTTGCTGGTTCATATTGTTCTTGTCCCACTGCTTGTCCAAGTTGTGGAGGTGATACCACTTGAGGTGATACTGTGAATGGTTGTGGTGGAGCAACTTGTTGTGGTGGGGGTTGACCAGTAGGCATACCACCTAATCTCTGTCCTAATCCTTCTTCAGGGTCTCCCATTGGTGCGTCAGGGAATTCTTGGTCAATCTCACGCATTAACTCATCAATATCTCTATCAGTTGCTCCTCTATCTTCATAAAAATCCATTAATCTATCTTGGACATCTGCTAACTGTAAAGCATATTGTCTTAAATTTTCTTCCATTTCTCCTAAATTTCTCGTAGGTTCAGGCATACTGGGTATTGCTATTGGGGGAACATAACCTACACGGTCTGTAATTATCTGTCTTTCTAATATAGTTCTACCCCTCTCCCAGTCAATAAGTTTAAGTAATTTTTCTATTTCTGCTTTTTTTTCTTTGTCCTTAGTTGCTTTTGATTTACCAGTTCTTTTTTTTCTCTTAGGTGGAGTAGGTAATTCAATATCTATATCTATAACATTTACATTTCCATTTTTATTATCTTTATTACTGATAGATGTTTTAGTAGAGGTCATATCTATGTTATAATAAGATATTATTTTATTAATTGTGTTCTGGGAAAATAAGAAAATTCAATCTGCTACTTTTTTATAGTAAATAAATACCAGATTGAATTTTGGATAAATTAAATATATATAAATTTGCTAAAAATATAAACCGCATACTTGGTTATGCTAAATATTCATCAGGGATTATTATGAGGTCAAAATTCTTATAATATTTCTTTTCAGTTGGTTGGTTAATATCTATAAATAAAAATTGATAGGGTTTATCCCATACATAGTCTAATAATTTATGAAAACCTTTATCAGATAAATCATTACAGTATTCCTCAAAAACATTCTGCTTTTCCTTATTATTATTAGTCCTAAATAGACATAAGTGTGATATATTAGCACGGACAGAGTATAATAAAAAGTTGTATTTCTGAGAAGTTAAGATTATAGTTAATCCTCCACCCTTTGGTCCATCATTGTGGACACAGCAATGACGACGATTTATAATAGCACGACATAGAGTAGTTTCTGCTAATTTATTTCTACTATTATTTATACTTTTAATACAATCATCAATAACAATTAATGTATTATTATTTTCTTCAGACTCTTTTTCATCATCTATAATTGTCTGTAATATTTCAGGGTCATAATCTCCATAGATTTGGTCTTCAGGTATTTTTATCTTATCTAAATCCATAGTCCCTAATGAAGCGGACATCATATAAACCTTATTGAAGACCTTATAAAAAAAACGAGCGTGTCGTTCATTTGAGTTCTTTTTCTTATGTCCCTTAGCGTGTAATAAGGACATTAATAAAGATGTCTTACCACTCCCTACACCACCACATATATATATACACATATTACGCCCATAGTGTAGAGGTTCAGGTGGGATAAAACTCACATCTCCACTATCAGATGAAAAATTTACCCCTTTTACTTCAGTTGGTTTCTTATTTGGTATTGATTTAAAAGACATTATATTCTATAATATACATATATATTTTTTCATATCAAAATCCGAGTAATCTCATATACTCATATCTACTCATAGGTTTTTTGGGTCTTCCTACTGGTTTTCTCTCTTGGGGAGCAGGTTCAGCATCATACTTAGGTTTAGGAGGTTCAGCATCTACTTTAGGTTTCCTATTTTTCTTAACTTTAACATATTCATAATCATCATCTTCCGATTCACTTTCCTCCACTATTATTTTTTTTTTCTTTTTTGGTTTAGGTTTAGGTTTTGATTTTTTAACTACGACAACTTCTTCCTCTTCTTCACTCTCTGATTCTTCCTTATAAACTATTTTACTTTTCGTCCGTGATAATCTTGCTTGTTTTTTCTCTTCTTTTTCTGCTTCCTTCTCTGCTTTTGCTAATCTAATCTGTTCTACTTTTTTCCTACGACCCTCAAGCATCTTCTCCACAGCGGCGATTTGGGCAGGGGTTCTTTCGTGTGCTCCTTTGGTTCGCTTATCAACTTTTTCTTTCTTGGGTTTTCTTTTGGGTTCTTCAATGGATTCATCACCAGCGGTTTCATTCTCAGTAATTTGAACGACCTTTTCAACAATTGGGGCATCTTCACTCATTTATACCTTAATACCAAGAAAATAATTATTCAAAATTTACGGTAGTTTGTTTTTTTTCATTATCTCTATAGTTTTTCTGATAATCTTTCTGATATTCCTTAATTTTTTTCTTATTTTTTTCATAATAATTTTTCCTATATTCTTTACTTTTATTGTATTTTTCACTTAATACATCAAAAGCATTCTCCAATTTATTATGTTCAAAAAATATATATTCTACTAAATGTCTTAACATAGCACTATACTCCTTATATAATGCTAATTGTTCTCTTTTAGTGTTGCTATTCGCTATCTTATCTTGAACGACTAAAAGTTTATCTTTAAGACTCTCTAATTCTTTATTTTCACTCATTATAATTATATATAATATTTTTTTTCTTAGTTTTTGTATTAATTTTGTATTAAAAATGTAATATACATTCCTTTTTTATAACTCTTAATCTCTGACCTTGTTCTTTTAATACTTTTTTTAATGCTTTCCGTTCTTCTTCTTTCCTGATATTATCTATCTGTCTGTTTTTTTTGGATATTTTCTTTATCTCATTTAGTTCATATTTTTTTATAGGGTCTTTTAAATCATTTCTTGCTAAATAATAAGAGAGTCTATCCATAAATGGGACTGCTGACCGATTTTCTATATACCACTGCTGTAAACCTTCTAAATCTTTATTTTGGATACACGATTGGTAAGAGATGGTGGATAATGGTAATTCTTCTTTGTCTGGGTCTTTAGGGATAATTAAATAGTCTAATTTAGCAGGGTCATACCACTTACAATGCTCTAATTTATTGTTAAAAGTATAATTATTATGTTCTTCTTTATTCATTAACATATAACTACAAACTACTTCTTCCATTATATGTATAGTATGAGATATTAATTTAAAATCTTATACTATATTAATATAATGACTACAGAATTAAGTTCTACTATTGTCCACATAAGAAGCAAAGATGCGGTTAACTTCCCAGAGGGAGAAGATTTAAGGACTCATTTTGAGATAATATTGGGTATGCCTATAACTTGTTTTGAAGACGAATTTTTACAGTTGGAGGTAGCATCAATGGAAGTCCCTTTCAGTTTTTATGGGACAAATAATAATAATAATATATTACAGATAAGAGAACTTGGACAACCAGATGTGAATTTAACTATCCCACAAGGAAATTATAATATTGATGAATTAATTGAACAAATTGAAACTCAGATGAATGCTGGGACTGCTATAGGGGCGACTTACACTTGGACTTATGATATTATAACTAACAAAGTCACAGTTGCGACTGATTCTGCTCAATCTTGTATCTTTTTATTTAATAGTGGGTCAGAAGCGAATAATTTAGCATCTCCATTCGGAAGAAGTATTGCTAAACAAATTGGTTGGACTGGTGATTTTGATATAACAATTACAAACGGTAATCCACAAACAGGAAATTCAAGAGTTGACCTTATTACCATACATTCCCTATATTTACGAAGTAATATATCTCTTGGTAATACGCTAACTTCCCAAACAGGAACTAATAGTAGTATATTGGTTAAAGTGCCTATAGAAGTTAATCCATTAGAGATGATTTATTTTTCAAACGAAAGTTTTGGGGCAGGGAGGAATTACTTAAGTGATAGAAGTATCACTAATTTAATATTTAGATTAAGTGACCAAAATGGGAATACAATAGATTTAGGAGATGAGATTAATTTTGAATTTACCTTAATATTTACAGTTCATAAGAAAAGATTAAGAAGTAATAAAGTTAAAGAAAGAATCCAATTCTCTGAATCTGTGGAAGTAGATGAAGATAAGGCATCTGATATCCCACACGTCGCTGTCCACGATACTTTATCACACCCAGTATTAAAGCAACAAAAAGAGGAAATAGATAAGATTAATAATATTGAAGAAAAAGGATTTGATAAAACTCTTAATGATTACCAAAAAATCTTAAACACTGTATAAATATTTTCTACTATTAATATATAAATGTTTGGAAAAGGTTTTTTAAAACGAATTGGTAGAGTAGCAGTCCACGGAGCAAAAGCAGTATATGAAACAGGTAAAACTATAGGTAGTAAAGTATTAGCATCACCTTACGCAATGCCCTTAGCAGTAGGAGCATTAACAGCATCAGGTTATGGGACAACAGCAATCCCTGCCTTTCTTGCCGCCGCAGGAACAGCAAGGGCATTACAAGACGCAACTCAAGGATTACAACCTATAATGCCTCAAAGACAGATAACAGCACAAGGAACAAGAACAACTCAAGGGGCGATGAGAAGTTGGGGCGACCAGTATGCCGGAGGTAATAGGCAATTAGGTAGAGGTAATTTTAGAAGCAGAATCCCACAGATGCGACCAGACGGAATGAATTAATATTATAGTTCGTAAAAATAATTATCTAAGATTAATATATAAATGGTGTATTGTGGAAAAGGGTCAACTAACGGATTATCGTGTTTTAGGAAAGGTATCGGTGTCGGTGTAGGTTTAGTCAGGAAAAATCCAAAATTAAATCTTGGCGGTAAAGTTGGGAGAAAATTATCAAAGGAACAAAAACAAGCAGATAAAGATATTAAGAAATTCGTGGATAAAACTGTTAGACTTGCTAAAAAGAAAGAAGATGATAATAAACCAGTAGATTTAGAGAAAATAGCAGCGATTGCCGAAAGAGAGATGAAAAAAAGAGACTCCCCCGCTAAAAAAGAAACAAGAGGTGTTAAGGCAGGTTCAAAAAGAGGAGCATACAAAAAATCTGAAGCAGTATTAAAGAGAGAAAAACAATCGGCAGCGAAGGCATTAAAGAAAGCATTAGAAAAAGCAGAAAAAACAGGAAAAGGTGAAACAAGAGGGGTAAAGAAAGGAACTAAAAGAGGTCCATACAAGAAGAAATAAATATCTATATAATAAGTAAGAATGCCTAAGAAAAGAAAGAAATTACCAGCATTAAAAGGAACTACTAATAAAAATCTAAACCAGATATCTATTCAATTATTCGGTGTCCCAATTAATCAAAGGAAAAAACGAGAACCTGAAACAGTTGAAAAGAAAAGAAAAAAAAAAAGGAATGAAGAAGAAAATTATATTTATATATAATTATATATGGAAAAATTCATTTTGAAAAAATCAAATAGAAAAGGGAAAAGATATGAGATTGTTATGCCTAAATATGGACATTCTCATCATTTTGCGTCAGATGTCGGTAAGACATATATAGACCATAAAGATGATAAAAAGAAAAAGGCGTGGTTTGCTCGGCATAAAAACGATAAAAATTTTAATTCATTACATAGTGGAATATATCATAGTAAAGAATTGTTATGGACTGAACCCACATTAGAAAAAGCAATTAAGAGATATGAAAAGAAGCATAATGTTAATGTAGTAAATAAGACATAACTTAAATTTATATATATGATTGAAAATATTATCTTACTATAAATTAAATGAAATCAGATAATTATTATAAAGTAGCAGTTAATAACACAACTAATATATTACAGGGTTCTGGACTTACAAGATTTAGTATTAGACTCCCTAACACTTTTGGTGATGCTGTAGGGAAACCCTGTAAGTTATATGTGAATGATGCTTATTTACTTCAGAATGATGGTGGTGGTAATACTGTCGCAGTAGACTTAATTAGTATAGGTTTAGGAACATATCAAACGAATTCTTTTGGTTCAACAACTGGAAGTAATGATTATACTATAGGGAATTTTTCTCCTGAATTAATTACTGGGCAAAGTGGTGATGTATATATAAGAATGGAAAATCCATCAGAACCAGTTTATTTATCAGCATTGCCTCAAGTATTAGATTTTTTTCTTCAGAATACAATGACGGGAGGTCAAATAACTATAGGTAATGTCGCTAATAGTTGGACAGCAACTTTATGTATAAAAGCAGATTGCCCCTGTCCTGATAAGTATTAATTCAATATTTATTTTAAGCAAATTATATATATATAAATTTTATACAAAATTCAATCTGGTATTTATTTACTATAAAAAAGTAGCAGATTGAATTTTTATATTCCATATTGATATTTTAACACTTTTATTATTAATTGTCTTACCAATAACAACTCATCTTTTTCATCTTTATTTAAGTCCTTTTTTTTAGTCTTATTATTATTACTGATTTTCTCCTCAATTTTGGTGATGATTCTGTCTGCTCTTTCTTTATCAGTATTATAAGATTCGTCGTTAAAGTAGAGGTTATATAGCATTATATAATATAATACTATATTTTATATATGAATAAAATTATTAATTTAAAAAAAATTAAATCAAATCAAGATAAAAAATATACTCCAATTGAATTAGCAAAAAAACTCATAGATTTTGTGGACATTGAACCTCATCATAGTTTATTAGACCCATTTAAAGGAAAAGGGGCATTCTATGATAATTTCCCAGAAAAAAATACTAAATTTTGGTGCGAAATAGATGATGGTGTTGATTTTTTTGACTTTGATAAAACTGTATCGTGGTGTATAAGCAACCCTCCCTATAGTATCCTTAGACAAGTTTTAGAACACTTAACTAATATATGTATAGAGGGATTTGGTTTATTATTAGGTATGATTAATTTATCAGTTAAAAGAGTCAAAGATTTAGAGGAAAAGGGATTTTATATAACTAAGATGAAAGTTGTACGAGTGAGAGGGTGGTTCGGCACAAGTGTTTTCGTTGTATGGGAAAAAAATAAAAAACCTATTTTGTCCTATGATTTTGAGATATATTCAATGCCTGACGAAGAAGCAAAAATATATAAGAATCATATTCATAATTATAATAAGAATTATTATCAAACTAAAATAAAGGGTAAATAATTAATTATCCGTAATACCAGTAAATCTCTCCTTTTTTATCAACCCAACCCAATGAACCAAATACGACTCTCATTGATTTAACCCCGTATTCTTTTGCTTTGGTTCGGATTTCCTCTCTCATCAAATAAGCACGACACATACAATACCCCACATTATTAATCCAAAATAATTTATTTCCTTTCGCATATTCTTCCCCTTTTAGACTTATTGCCTCAAGTGCTGTTTCATAATTTTTATAACACCCCTTATTACACTGTTTTTGTAATTTTGGATTAAATGGTCGCCTAATCAATGACGCACCCTTAGGCATACCAATACTTTTCGCCAAATCATCATCATCATAATCAATTAATTCGGTTTCTTTTTCAGTATCTACCTCCAACCAACAGTGTAAATCCCACGATTGAACACTGGTCTGAACAAGTTTTCCGTTAATAATTTCCTTACCCTGTAGGCGTTTCTTACCTCTTACTTGTTCAATAGTTTCACACTGCTCAGGGCGAGTAACAGCAATCTTACCCTTACCCATACGCACTGTGTATTTTTGCTTGTTGTGTTTCATCTTGGTTGTGAAAATTGTGTTTTCAGTTTTCAATTTTTATTTTGTAATTAAATTTCAATTTTTTTTTATTATTATAATTCAATTTTTTTTTTATAAACACTCGTCAGCATCAAGAAAATCAATAGCAGTTATATGTTTTCTATTACAGTCCAACCAAAACTCAACCAATGCCTCTTTATCCCAATATGGGTCAATTTCCTTCATATAAATACAATCTTGCTTATACTGATTATATATTGAGTCCATCTCTAACCAATCACTTAAATCCTCCAACCAACGGTTATATAAGGTTATAAGATTGAACATAACGGCAAATCTTTTTTTCTTAAATTTCCTATTATTTCTATAATTAAGATGTAATAAATTCTTATGGGGTGATGGATACATATATAAGGGAAAAGCACAATAATATCCTGCCGTTTCAGGTGAACTATTATCTCTATTACATAGTTGTAATATTTTCCAATGAAAACTACCAAAATTATTGACTTTTTTTTTTGATGGTATAACAAATTCCATAATTATATCACATATATCATCAGGCAATTTATCTAAAAACTCTCGCCAAGTAGCAAATTGAGGTTTAGGTTCAGCAGTGCTTATTATATATTTATCCATCTTTTTTATAATAATAATTGTAATTTAACTCTTAAATACAAATCAATTTTTTTTAATTAATTGAATTATAATTATAATTTTAATTTATAAATTCTTGTCTATACTTAAGGATAGTGTCCTATATATATATAATGATGGCGACTGAATATACTTATTATAAATTATACAATAAAAACGGAGATTGTGATGAGGTATATATTGGAAAAACTAAGGACATTGAGAAAAGAAAATATTTTCATAAAAAATCTTGTGAACGATTTGAAGCACTACAACCTGTCCATTTATTTATATCTGCTAATGGAGGTATTGAGAACTGGGAAATGGAGGTTATAAAAAAAGTTGAGTGTGATGAATATTTAGAGAGTCTTAAACACGAAAGGGACATACTAAATGAGTATAAAAATGAGGGTGAAAAATTACTTAATAAAAATGAACCATTTTTAACACCCGAAGAGAAAAAAGAAAAGAATCTTTTATATGCTTTGAATAGTTATTATAATTATAAACAAAAAAATAAGGAAGACCAAAGAAAATACAGAGAAAAAAATAAAGAACTATTAAAAGAAAAAAAGAAAAAGTATTATATGGAAAATAAAGAGAAAATCAGTGAAAAAAGAAAACAAAGTCCTAAGGTATACTGTGAATGCTGTAAAGTATATATCAATAAGACGAGTGTAAAAGCACACTTAAAATCTGCTAAACATTATTTTTGTTCAGAGTGTAGAATTGATTAAGGAATATTTATAATATTTTTATCAGATATATATAATAATATATGTCTGATAATAATAGAAGTATAATAGGTAGAATAAGAGGAACTACTTGGGTGTTGCGTGGTATTTATGTATATCCAGAATTTAGCACCTATATAGTAGTAATTGGAGCAAATGAACCTAATGCGGCAGCACTTGCGTGGTCTCCAACGAATTTAAGATTGTTTATTCAAGGTGATGAATATATAAATGGGAATCTAAATGTTACTGGGACTATCACCGGAACTCTCCCTACTCCAACATCTATTAATATAACTGATGATAAGACCAGCACTGCTCCTCAATATTTAACATATGTTGCTGGTATAGGGACACAGAATTTAAAGATTGCTAATCTAAGTGGATTCGTTTATTATCCCGCCACAAATGTTTTAGCATCGTTAGGACAATTAGCAGTAGGAACAGTCGGGTATGGAATTACTCCACCACAAGCAGGTTTATTCGTAAGTAAACAAAACACGACTGATACCTTTAGTTTTAATGCTGTCCATATAGGTCTTGATGTCGCTGCGGGAACACCTTGTATTGGATTATGTTCTCAAGTGTTAAATGCTAAACCATATATAAAATTTTCTCAAAGTGGTAATTTAATGGATGGGCAAATTGAGTATGATACTGGGACAAATCAAATGAATTTTTTTGTTAATCAATCGGCAAATGAAGTTTTAGCATTAAAAGCAAATTCGGTAGATGTTGAAGAAAATTTAAATGTAAATACAGGGGTATGTAATTTAGTTTCTGCGGGAAATAGTAATTTAAATTTTTATGAGTCCGCTACTCATAGATGGAGTTTAGGTTATAATACAAGTTCAAATTATATATTTTTAGGGGATATCGCAAATGTTCGTGACCCTATACAATGTTATGATAATTCTGATGTGAAAATCAATCCCTATGCGGTTGGGGATGTCTTGATAGGGATGAATCCGAGTAGCAATCCATCTTTAGAGGTTAAAAGCACAACTATAGATACAAATGTAGATTTATTAGTTCAAGGAGATTGTAGTGTTCGTGAGAATTTTTTAGTAGGAGATGTAGGTGCTTACACTATAGGACAACCTTCTACACTACTCAAATTTGATACCGGAACATCTGGGTATAGTGTAGATAAGTCGTCAGTTTTTATGGGAACTGGTGATGTCCCAACAGATGGTTATGCGTTCGGTATGTTTTTTGGTAGTAATACTGGGACAGGAAGTTCATTTATCCAAACTGGTTTCCGTCGGTTTAATACTGGCGTAAATGTCGTTAATTATAATTTGCTCCTTCAACACGATGCTGGATATGTTGGTATAGGCAATACTAATCCATCAAAAGGAGCATTACACGTTGACCGATCACTCACGGCGGCGAGTTCCGCAACAGGAGCAGGGTATATGACTGCGGGGGGATTTATAGGCACTTGGTCGGGCGGTGCTGGTGCTGTATCTATATATAGTGCGAGAAGGATATGGGCAGAAGATACTATCATTGCTTCATCAGATAGACGAATAAAAAAAAACATTCAATATATAAACGACCATAAAGCACTCAATATATTCAGAAAAATCAAACCTTGTAATTACGAAATGAAAGATGAAATTATTTACCAGAATAAACCCCATTGGGGATTAATTGCTGATGAAGTTCAGACATATTTTCCTGAGGCAGTATCCACAGCAACAAATCATATACCTAATATATATCAACTCTGTAATTATAAACAAGGTCATTTAGTGTTCCATAAAGAAATTGATATTGAACAAGGTGATTATAATTTTAAACTAATCAACAGCAAAGAACACAATTTAGAAGTAAATGGACACAAAGTATCAAAATTTAGGATAAAATTAATATTCAAGACTGATGAGGAAAATGAATTCAAAGAAGATGAAAAATTATTTTGTTATGGATATGAAGTAGACGATTTTCAAACCGTTGAATATCAAGCGATAACCTCTCTTGCTTATGGAGCATTACAGGAAGTTGATAGAATTCAACAATCACAAAGTCAATATATAGATACATTGGAAAATAGAGTTATAGAATTAGAATATGAATTAAATTTAATTAAGGAACATTTAAACCTAAACTAAAATTCAACCTGAGTCTTTTTATAGGTAAATAAATATCAGATTGAAAATAAATTTATAATTATAATATTGCTTAAATTATATATTGAATGTCTGAAAGTGTAATTTTGATAACAGTTATTGCGAGTGCCTTATTAGCACCATTCCTCAACTACTTGGTCCATAGTAGATGTTCAAGGATTAAATGTTGTTGTATAGAATGCGACCGTGAGGTATTAGAACCAGATAATGACCAAAAGGCAGAAAATAATAATCAATTTTAATTATTTATAATATAATCTCTAAGAATTTTTTTCTCATTAGTAAATATAAAAATGTTCAATCCAGAGAAGCAATTTGCGACAACTCAATCAGAATATATGTCTACGGCAGTTCTCCCTAACGCCGTTAAATATAGTCAATTACAACCTCGTGCGACCTCAGGCAGGGGTAGTGTTAGGCGTTTCCAATCTTCAAACGGGACCGTTTTTAATCCAGCAGCGAATAATATAATCCGTATTGATGTAACAGGAGATAAATATTCTTTCTTAGATGGTGGACACGGTTTCCTTGAGATAACTATAGATACCACTGGTGGTGTTGCTACACAACAGTTGGACGGGGGTATATGGTCCATCATCAATCAGATGAGAATTGAGTCCAATACAGGGATAGAACTTGAAAGAATTAATAACTATAATTTACTCCATAATAAACTTTTCCAATATCAAACACCTCCTTCTCACTTACCTATATCCAATGCTACATCTGGGACTGTAAGTGGTATGGGTCACGGTAGAGGGGACGCTGCTGGTAATAATGTCCCATCTGGTCGTGGTATTCAGTTCTTACCAACCCAAAATGGTAATTTAGCAGCGGGATTAACTTCAGGTGCTGCGGTCCTCAATGCTGCCCAGCAAGTTACTCTTACTATGCCTTTAGTATCAGGATTCTTGTCTAACAATAATGGTAAATATATTCCTCTTGGTAGTTCGTCAGGATTTACTATAGAATTGACCCTTGAAAATGCTCTTACTGCCTTCAGGACTGCTGCGGTAAATGCTCCATTATATACAGTTCAAAATATTACTTACAATGCCCCTATTATATATATTACTGGTCAAGAGTTCCAATCTAATTGGGTTCAATTATTAAACGCTACTGGTGGTGTTGCTTGGGCAGGGACAACTTATTCTAACCACGTTAACGCAATCGCTGCGGGGACTGCTGGTGAAGTTGTTATCCCAATTAATGAGCGTTGTAGGAGTCTTAACTCATTAATAACTATTATGAGAACGACTGCTAATGTAACCGCTTCCAATGCTGGTTCTTTATCTAATTCTTCAGTTTCCGACGCTGCGACCGCTGGGTCATACCAGTATAGGGTTGGCGACATTTTATTCCCTCCTTCTCGTGTCCAGTTCAATAATGTTGCCTCACTTTCTCCAAGTGTTATTGATGGGGTGACTGTATATACTGCTCAAAATATGTCCCAAAGTTATGCCGAAGTTATGAAAGCATTTGGTATGTTAAATAACAAAAACGAAGGTTCATTAGTGACCCTTGCCCAGTTTGCTAATGTGGAGAATGTTCAAGGTTTAGGTCTATATGGTGTAGATTTAGAGGCATATTTAGCGGATAGTGGTGTAAGCGAGTCTGGTATTGATACAGCATCTAACGCCCTCCAAGTTAATTTTGAGGGTAATGTTACATTTGCTGCTGCGACCAGAACAGATACTTTTGCTATGAAAACTGCTATATATCATCTCTCATCAGATGGTTCATTCAGTGTATCTCAGTAAGTTTTTGTCCCCGATACTATTAAATTACTTTCAGTCCTATCTTCTTCAGCATAATCTAAGAATTTATCCCAGAATTCAAGTTTATTGAGTTTAGCGAATCTATGAACTGCGTTAGGTCCAACTGTATGTAATATTTTTCTATATTTCCATATGTTATATATTTTTATAGCATTAACCCTCTCCCATTCTGTTAAAAAATAATCTACCATAGGGAGATATAGATGAGATGGGAATTTCATCAGAGAACTACCAAATTTATTTTTTTTGTTTTTTCTATCTATCCAATTAGAGTGTAAAAATTCTCTACTTGGAAGTTCTTTTTTTATTCTTATGTCTAAATCGCAATATATACCACCCTCTTTATGTAATATAAATGGTCTTGCTATATCTACCATATAATTATATGGAAACTGCTTAATCTTATCTTTATATTCTGGATAATCATTATTAATTAAATCTTCAATATCTTTATCAAACCAAATCTTATAATCAGGATATATCTTAGAGTTAATTTTTATATTATCTTGATAGTCTTTTCTCTTTTCAAATGGTTCTAATCCAATATCTATAAATATATAATGAATTTTCATATATATTTACAATGCGATTTTAATAATGAAAAAAAATCGTATTGTAAATATATGGATATAGTTATCAAGACTAAAGATAGAGTAGAATTATTTTATAATAAAACTTGGACTTGTATTATCAAGCATTATGATTTTGATGAAAGCAAAGTTCATTTATTCGTAAGTTCACCAGAAGATGAGGAGGCATATTCAAAAAAATACCCTAACTGTAAAGTTATATTATCACCAAGTGGTATTCCCAATGTAGATAATTTTATTGTTGATTACTTTCCAGAGGGTCATAAGTATATATATATGAATGATGATGTTAGTGGGGTGTACGAAGTTATTGATATAAAGACTAAAAAAAAAGTAGGGGACTTAAAGAAATTATTAAACGAATTAGTTGAAGTCTGTGAAGTTAATAATTATACTTATGGAGGATTTTATCCAGTGCTTAACACTATGTTTATGTCTAAACAAAAAGAGGAGATTACTTATGACCTGTGTTTAATTATGGACCCGCTCTCCGTATGTATAAATAATAAAGATGTTAAGTTAACCCCTATATATTTTGATAAACCTGATGGGACAGCATTTTGTGGAGATAAGACAGATTTTGAGAAATGTATTCAGCATTTTAGGTCAAGAGGGGGTTTAGTGAGATATAATAAAATAGGGATTGTAGTCCAGTATTATGGAAAAAAAGGAGGATATCAGGGCAGAGATGCTTATACTGAAAAATATTGTGCTGAAACTATAAGAGATTTATATCCAGAATATATAAGAGGGATAAAATATAAAGGTTGGAAAACATCATTAGCATTGAAGCGGTTAAAAAATACTCATATTCAATAATTATTTTTAGCAAATATTTATATATAAAATTCAATCTGGTATTTATTTACTATAAAAAAGACTCAGGTTGAATTTTAAGAACCTTTACTATAATCAATCCAATTCAATAATTTTACTTGTCTTTTAGCATTCCTAAGGGTAGACCCTTTAGAAACTATTTTATTCTTAGCAATATTCTTAACTTGATACTTTCCGTTTTTCAATTTAGTTATTTTGTAAGGCATTATATATATCAGTTAATATTTTTTTATTAATAAGTCCTTATCTATTTTAGACGCTTTACCTCCCATTACAGCACTATATACACGAGCATACGCCCATTGCTCTGGTGATTTTACATTAGGTCTAACGCTCTGTGGATTAGTTTTATATGCTCCAACTCCCTTGTTAAAAATACCTTTTAATCCTTTGAGTTTAAAACCACTTAACTTAGATATATCCTCTAATGAATTGGATTGATTTATTTTTTGTTTATGCTTTTTGTTAAATTTTTGCTTGTATGTATAATTAGGCATATATATATATATACTACGCATATATATTTATATTAAATTCTCGGTATTTATAAATGGATTTGAATAAAGTTTTATCTGAATTGATGAGTAGTTTAGATGATATAAAAGATGATATCAACGATGGTCAATATATTCAATTTTCTAATAAAATAATGGAGATTAAACAATGTAATGATAGTCTTCATACTTGTAGAGAATGTCTCGTATTATATAATGAATGTAGATTAACCAGTGATAATTATCCAATTGTTAGACCAGTCTGTAAGAATATATATATGAAAATGACTTTAGACCAATGGGAAGATATTAATGATGATATATGTAATAAAGGATTTCATTTTTTAGAAGATGATAACAATAACCAATTATTATATGAAGGGACTGATGGAATGGATTGTGATATCTTAATTGATAGTAATCCTGTAATTGTTAAAGTCTTATAAATTTATTTTCTTAATAAATATATATAATGGCGAAACGAAAAATGAAAGGAGGATTTATTAAAGGCACACGCTCACGAACACACGCTGGTGATATGGATTTCACCACAAAAAGAGGTAATAAAATGTTTCACAGAGCAGGACACGATGTTGCTCTATATCACGGCAAACATCAAATTGCTCCCTTTGGTGGGAGATTTCAAGGAGGGAGATAATTAGTTGCTATAAAATACTGCTGACCATCTTTCTCCCTCAAATTCTTCAACTGAATGAGTTATTTTAGACCCATCAAATATATATGGTTTATGATATATATCTATAGATTCTATAGGATTTTTTTCTTTATCGTGAAGAATTAGGCAACCCCCAGTAAAATTACCCCACGAAACTACAGCAGATATATCTCTGTTAGTTCCATCAGTATGAGGTAAGCACTTAAAATTATGATTGAGCGTAACCGTAGTCCAATTAAAGTCCTTCGGTAAGACCTCCCCACCCAATTTTTTAAGTAGTTCCCAGACTTTGGGGTATTTTTCATTCTTTGGGGATTGCCTAATTCTGTCTTCTTTTTTACAAAACTTAACCCAAATCTTTCCGAAAGTCATACTTTCGCAAGGGTTTCCAATTTTATGAAAATGACCACTAATTTTGTCCTTTCCATATTGGACCTTTTTTTTCAATCCATTACAGTTATATCTGTGATAATTATTAGGGAATTTCCAACCAGTTAATAAATTCGTTAATTCAGTATATATATCCATATTATATATATCAACGATAATAAATATAAATAATAATCATAATAATAATTTAATTAATTAAAAAAAATTGAATTCTGATATTTTCAATTCTTGTTAACAAATTATAAATAAGATGAACAATATTAACCAACAATTTAATAAGGTAGGGGGTATGATTGATAAGGTGTCTGAAAAATTAACTGATAGTGAATATAAGGATATATATGAGGCACTTGCTGAATTAAGAACTAATGTCGCTTCAGTTCAGAATAGCAATTCAGGAAAGTTTATTAAATTTAAATATGCTTATAGGTATGTGAGGTATTGGTATGATTCAGAGGAGGAAAAAGTTGAGAGTGATATATCACAAGGTGTTGAGTGTAAAATTTTCAAAATAAAGGAATGTGAATTTTCTGAGCATAATTATGACGACAATATACAAGTATTACTTGATAGGTCTTATGACCCTATAGAATTGTCGGAATTCTTTTTTAAGACTTATATATCAACTACCTCAGACTATCCCCGTGTTATAAATTTTAAGTGTAAGGACGAAGATGAGGACGATATGTTTGGTTATATTACTGTATATGAATGGGAATATATATAATATATATATATATATAAACTGAAAAAAATATGTATATTAAGTTAAAATATTTATACTACTATTATTA
>TARA_R100000655_G_scaffold15328_2_pt1 | contig 17495 bp, 30 predicted proteins | sample TARA_R100000655 | Tara Oceans TARA_R100000655 (sample SAMEA2622497) | marine metagenome | biome: marine biome (ENVO:00000447); feature: deep chlorophyll maximum layer (ENVO:xxxxxxxx); material: "saline water (ENVO:00002010), including plankton (ENVO:xxxxxxxx)" | depth 90 m
ATATGGTACAACTGGCAGAGGCATTGCTGAAACTGGATTAGGTAGAATATATGAGCAACAGATGGGACAACAAATGCGTCCATTAGGCGTATTAGGTCAGATTGGTTCTATGTTACCTGGGTATCAAGCTGCAAGTTCAAGAATTGACTCACAATATGGTATGCCCACAGATCCAGCCGCTGCAGGATTAGGAGCTGCATTCAGTGCTTATGGTGCTGTTGCTCCTAAACAAGGGAGCAGTTAGTGAATTTTCTAAAACGTAAAATGTTTCAAGATGGTGGTCCTGCTGCTGTAGACGAACGTTATTTTGTTATTGACAAAATTAATAACGAAAAATTTTTTGTAACAGAAAATCAAATAACAGATATTTTAAAATATGCTAATTTGGGCACTGTAGAGGCGTTGATTCAAAATCCAGATACAGAATATAGTCCAGATTTAAAACAAATTTTTAGAAAAATTGTTGGTCAAAGAGCAGTTGATGTAACAACCCTTGATCCAGCTACATTTGAATTTGGTGAAATGTTACCAGATACTACGTCTATAAAATCAGCGTTGCAAGATTTTGGTGGATTTGCATTAGATTTTGGGGGAACAGCAGCAGAGCAATTGATAAATCTTGGGAGAAAAGGTTTTTCAGGTCTTCAAGAAAAAGGTTACGATGAGTTTGGAAACCCATTACCAGAAGTCATGCCAATCGACTATTATAAAACTGATAGATTTCCATTTGATGAAAACAATCCTGGTGGACAAGCTTCGTTTGATTTTGACCGATTTGATAAAGGTATGCTTAGAAGAGGTTTTACACAAGAACAATTAGTAGATGTTTTAAAACAAGCACAAGTTGGCGATATAATAAAAGATTTTACACCTGAATTAACAGGACTTAATACAGAAGTTGACGCATCTTCTTTTGATTTTAGAGATGAAGATATAGCAGCTAGACAACCAAAATATATAGTACCTCCTGATGAATTTGTTTCAAAACAAGAAAGAATTGATGCTAGCCCCATTCAAAGCGAAACTTTAGGAACCATAAGTCCAGAAGAAGCAGCAGAAAGACGAGCTAGATTTCAAGAGTCTATAGAAGGTGTTGATGAGTTTGGTTTACCTATACCTGGTTTTGATAAAAGAACAAGCATGATAGATGATGGTATTGCTGAAGCCATACGAGAGCTACAACCAGCAGAATCTAAAGTTGATATAGATAAAACAGAAGCTGATACTTTATTAGATACACAAGATAAGTTTGATGGCAAGTTTGATCCACCAAAAATTGAGTTAGATAAGGTTGATACCAAATTAACTACGGGCGATAAAATTCGTGAGAAATTAGATACAAAAACAATTCCTGTTATAAAAGAAACTTTTGGTGTGTTCGGATCAGATAGGTTCTTAGATTTTATAAGAAACGTTGGTGGTGAATTAGTTAGGACAGGACAAATGGGAGAAGGTTTAGCATCTGGAGCTGCAAAAGCATCAGAGGAAAGAGCAGCAAGAGAACTTCTACAACAACAAGAAGATAAAAAATATAAAAGAGATTTAGCTCTTGCAGTTGCTGTAGAGGCTGCTAAAAATGCTGGCAAAAAAGATTTTACGGTAACTGATATAGACAAAATTACTACTAGAGAAGAAGAATTAGCTGAAAATATAAGAGGATTCAACAAAAGTGCAAATACACTTTCTAACTTAAATTACGTAATACAAACATTACAAACTGGTGGTGCTACTGGTTTGAGAGGTTTCTTTGGTGAAGCAACAGACCAAATTGAAGCTGCAATAAAATCTGATACTGGTAAAACTTTTGAAGAATTACAACCACGTACAAGAGCTAATGCTTTATTAAATGTATTACGACAAGCCAACGTAAGAGAAATATTAGGAGAGTCTGGTAAAACCATTTCTAACTTAGATAGACAAATAGTTGAAGATGTATTTGGTGATATTAAAATTACGACACCAGTTTCCATATCAATTAAAAAACTTGAAGACAGTAGAGTTAGAATTGTAGATGGCATGATGGAGCAACAAAATAAAGTTATTGCAGCTAAAAGTTTCTTTGATAAAGTAGGCGTTGAATCAAATGTTTACAATATTAATCAACCTATAATTGATCTTATAAAATCTTTTTCTATTGCTAATGCCAACACATATATTGAAGATAGAGACATACAAGATACATCGGTAATTGACATAGATTATCGTACACCAGGTACCTAAATATAATGCCAAGGTTTAGAGTCAATATAGCTCCAGGTGTTTCTCAAATAGTTGATGCTGCAACTGAAGATGATGCAAGAAAAATCATTAAATCAGAAATAGCCAAAGGTACCGTATCTCCATTTTTTGACGAGTTATTTTTTGATTATGAAACTGGGGTTAATAATAAAGAATTAAGAAGAAAACTTGGTAGAGCCGAAACAATGGCTGAAGAGGACAAGGTTTTAAATGACATACTCACTAGACTATCTAAAACTAAATCACCTTTAGAACAAGAAGATGTAATTGATGGAGAGGTTGGATCATCTGGTTACATTAGAAATACCAAAGGTCAATTAGCTTTAACACCTGAAGGTTTAGAAATACTAGGATTACCTATACAACAGAGAAAACTTCAAGATGGCACTATTGTAAATCTCAATACTATTATTGATGAAAATAGTTTTAATTTAAAGACTGGAGATTTAGCTGATTTTTCTGGTATAGCTGGTCCTGTAATAGGTACTATAGTATCACTTTTACCACAAGCTAGAATTGTCAGAGGTTTAGCTGCATTGCTTGGTGGTAGACAGCCTATGGCAAGAATGTTAGCTGCTGGTACTGGTTCTGCTGCAGGTAAGGCTGGTGAAGAATATCTCGATGCACAAGAGGGTTTTCAGTTACAAGATTCTGAAGAAATAAAAAAATTAATAGGATATGAGTTTGGTATTGGTTCAATAGGTCAAGGTCTTTTTGGTGAAGTTCCAGCAAAACTATACAACTTGTTATTAGGTAAAAGAGCACCGATTGACAATCAAAGACTAATGAACGTTATGTCAAAAAATTTAAGTTATAAAGATGTTGTAAAACTTGATAATGATTTAGGAAGAGCTGCTACACCTAAAGAAATAGCTAGAGCTGTGCGAGATGGTAGAGTTAAAAAGTTTGATTGGAAGTATTCAAGAGGGGCAATACCAGCACAGGCATCATTAGAAAAAATGTTACCTGGTAGGTACCAACAAATTTCTGAACAAGTCTTAGGTAACAATAGAGATATTGCAAATAAAAATGCTTTGTTTGCTGAGCTAGACTACATACTTAATGGTATTAAAAGTGAAAGAGCAGCTTTAGACTCTTATATATCACAATCATCAAAAGGTAGATTAGATGAATCAGTAAACCAAGCTTTACAAAAATTAAGAAACCAAGAAAAAGATGTTACAGAAAGTTTGAAAAAAATGCTTAAAGATATTGGTTCGGATGTCATTGAAATAGGGAATTACGGCCAGGTGCCTAGTAGAAGAGAATTTGGTGAAACACTCAAAGATGTATTATTTAGATCTAGAAGTGCTGTTATGCGAGAAAGTGGTGAAAGATATGGCACAGTTGACCAAAAATTTTTAGACATTGCAGATCCTAGAAATAAAGAAGAAATAGTAAGAACTGTTGGCGGTAGAGAAGCAGTTACTGGACCAGCACAAGAAGCACGTATTATAAACAAAACTATTAATAGTGTTGTAAACAAATATGTTTTACAGGCACAACGTTTGGTAAAAGATTATAAAAATAGTAGCAATACTTGGAATTTACAAGCTCCAGGAACTGATATTAAAACTAGCGTAGTACAACAGCTTGATGCTGTTTTAGAAAATATGAGAAAAAGATCTCAAGCAGTATTAGATAACGCAACAGACGAAAGCGGAGAATTAATTGCTGGTATTAATTTAAAACAAATAAGAAATGATGTTAGCAGATTAAAAGATTTCCACACAGAGGTTGTTGGACGTTCACCTGAAGGACGTTTGCTTAGTGATGTAGTAAAAGTGTTTGATAATTACAAACCTGGACAACAAAATGCTGACAGTATGCTCACTGAATTAGCTGATACAGGAAAAGCACAAATTAAAGCAGATTTGAAAAAAGCTGGTATTGATGTAAATCCAATTTTAAGCAATAGAATAACAATGGCTATTGATGATTTAAGAGCTGCAAACAAATTGCATTATGAAAGAATGAGGCCGTTTGATAAAGTAAAAATGGATTCTTTGATTTCAAATGCACAAAAAGGATCTATCAGTGCTGATGACGTTTATAAAAGAGCAATTTTAAGTGGAGCACCTGGAGAATTTTCAGATATTGTGAATGCATTACGTGGTTATGATGAATACCTTGCTAGAACAGGACAAGCTACGTTTAAAAATGGTAAACAAGTTTTAAAGGAAGTAGAACTAAAATCACAAATTAAAAGAAGATTGTTTAATGATGCTTTTAGAGTAGCAACTAAAGATGATTTAACAAGTGTCAACTTTACTGATTTTGCTAAACAAATGAAAAAATTTGATATGGAAAATCAAGGTAAGTTTGATGAGTTGTTTAGAGATCCAGTTACCAAAAGAAGTTCTGGTAAAGATGTTCTACGAGCTATTGATCAGTTAAATATGATAGGTCCAAGAATAAAACCACAAGATTTAAAAAGTTTAGTAAATGACTTCACTAAAGATTTTAAAGGCAAAGGATTAGATGCCTATGCCTCTGGTAGAAAATTTATTAACGAATTAGAAAATTTAGCCAAAGCCTCAGACGAAAGGTTAAAATTTGAAGCTAACAGGGCTATATCAAGACTACCTGAAGTTGGTATTGAAGAAACAGTTAATAGTATTTTTAGACCTGGTAGTGCAGCTAATATTATTAAATTAAAAAACACTGTTGATGACGAAGTGTTTAACAGCATTCAACAAGCTAGTATGCAAAAACTATTAGCTAAATCTATAGACTTCAATGGTAAAGGTAAAGTTACCGATGTATTTAAACATCAAAATCTTAAAACAGCTTTAGATTCATATGGTGATGAAACACTTGAAGCTATGTTTGGAAGAGAGCTTGCAAAAGATTTACGAACATTCCAAAAAGAAATAGATATTTTAACTCTTGGTGAGGTAGGCAGAGGAGCAGGTGGTGCTGGTGGTTTAGTAGCTGCAGGTATAGCTGCTACTGTTATATTTACACCTTTAGCCACCCTGCCGATAGTAGCAGGTCTTGCAGTTGCTAGGTCTTTATTTGGTAATAGAGCTTTTGTAAGATTGATGACTAAAACAGATCCAGGTTCCATTACACAGGCTTTTAAAATATTTAACAATACATTAAGACAATTTGGTTTACGATATGTTGATGGTCAAATTCAACCCTTTGCTGCTTCTGTAGCAGATGTTATTGAAACAGGTGTACAAGATGCTGCGACTGAGGCTGGAGTTACTGGCGGTGATGTAGAGGGTATTACAGATGAAGGTCTTAACATATTCCAACAACTAAGAGAACAAGTTACTGCACCACTCAAAACCTCAGAACTACAACTACCAGATGTTCAACCTATGCAATCACCAACAGATCCACTATCTCAAGAACGTATAGACTTTGCAGAACAAGTTGCTGGTAGGCCAATAGTTTAACTCTTTTCCCATTTAAACTTTGCTTGACCTGTGACTGGTTGCCATTCTCTACCTGGTCTTGTAGTCCATCCTTTGTGGTTTTTATCAGTAGAAGTTTCGCCTATTATTTTATAACCAGCAGCTTTCAAACTAGATCCAGATTCTGATTGTAACGTATATGTAATCATTCTCTTGCCACCCATTTGTTGCCATATTCTCCAACATTTACCATACAGAAAAGAATTTGTATTGTTCGGTGACTTGTTATTTGTACACACCCTTACTGCTTCTGCTGTATACCCATCATCTAAAGTTCTAGATATGGGTCTTCCTACTATTGCTACACCTACGAGCTGATCATCATAAGATGCACCAATGGCAAACTTTGCACCCCTTACTGGTTTGTTGTGTCTATGAAAATTATCGACAAATTCATTAGCATCACGTATGGTCATTGGCACTACTTGTAATCTCATTCTTCAAAAAAAGTAGGATCAACCGCAACAAACCTTTTAGCTGGTCTGCCTTTACCACCAACTTTAATCTCAACCTCTTGTATCTCCCCTGCATTTTTAAGCCTTTCAATAATCTCTTTTACTTCATAAGACTTCATGCTTCTAAATAATTCGTGTCTATCTACTTCACGTTTAGATATGCCCTCGCCATTCCTAGATCTAATAAATGATAATACTTGTTTAATCTTAGATTCTGTTGCACTACTTGCCACCTTATCTCTACATGCTTCTATAAATAATAAGTCGTAGTATCTAATAAAATCTACAGCCCAACGTGTTACATCTCCTGTAATGGCTTTAGCGTCTGCATTTGTTGCTAAAGTACATAACAAAGACAAACGCATAGCTTTTTCCTTAGAACGGCTTAGAAGTGGCTCTAGGTTATCTTTTTCTAGTATATCTTGTCGTTTAACTATTTCTCGTGCAAAGTCTTGTAGTATTTCTTCTGATTCTCTATCAAAATTTAAAATTATTTGATCTAAATCTAATTCTGCATTATCACGAGATAAATCAGTCATTCCTCCCCTAGATCTTCTAACATAGTTCACCCAATTAACTATAGATGTTGGTGGCGATTTAAATTTTTTAAGCTCACCTACTCTTCTTGGTTCTGTAGATTCAACAACCACAAAACGGTTTAAGAAGCCGTCTGCAATTCTGCCACCATTTAATGCTTTATAAAAATTCTTTGGTACTGATAAACCAACGAGTGTTATGGCTGGCTTATGCGTAACACGGCTCATCATCATTTCTTTATATTGTTCTTGTACATTCATTAAAGAATAGTTATCTGGTCGTAAAGTACCATGACAACGACCCCATGCCTCCATAAGTGTTTGTATTCCATCTTCTCTATTTGTATTGGTTGACGCACCTATGGCCTCTAATCTTTTACCAAACTCGTCCATTATAGTTATTTGTGTTGGCCTCATCTTAAGAACAGAATGCACAGCACCACTTGATGTATAACCATCTCCTACTACAAGCTTTTCGTGATCACTAGCATTGAGCACCGACTCAACAAATGTTTTTATGTTTTCCTTACCCTGACCAGACTTAGCAATACCCATGAAATACATAGAAGAAAAGTTATTCATATTGGTTCTATAAATACGTCCACAAGTAACACTAGCTAAAGCTAATGCACCTATGAGTGATAACTCTGGTTGTGGAACTTGTGCTATCTCTTCACAAAACTTAAACATATCTTTTAAAAGTCCTGGTGGGTTGAATAAGTCTTTAGGTTTCTGTATGCTTTCTGAAGCTTGAATGAACAATGGTGCTATCCTGTTCTTTCTATCGTGAGTGTTTTTAACGCTCTCTACAACGCTATCTATCTCTGTTTGTGGCAATGGTGGATTGTTATTTTTATTCCAGTTCTGCAAAAATATTTTTACAAATTGTATATTTACGTTCTTTGATATTAAGTATCCAGCTATTCTAGCAGCTCCATCATTCCTGGATCCTTCCATAACACCATCAAGTGAGAATGGTGCAGTTTGTACTCCTGTATCTGTTTTTGGAACTCCCGTAATTTTTTGAAACTCAACTTCTGTAAAGTCTGGTAAATCATTATGGTCATGTATTTTCCAATCTGGAAAAGTAATTGGTTTATAAACTTGTCCGTTGGCGTGCCTGTTATATGGTGCAATGATTAATCCACCCATACCCCTAATATCTATTAATCTTTCTATGGGAGTTTCAGCAGTTCTTCTGGTTGCAAAAGTAGTATAGTTTTGTGGATTGTTATAATAGTAATGCATACCTTTACCAGTTATAACTTTAAATGGACAAGCAGGCATATTTTTTTCTACCCAGTCCATAGCCTCTGGAGAATCTGCATCGACAACAACAAATTTACCGCAAACAAGTGCAACTTGTAAGTTATCTCTGCCCTTAAACCATGACTCTACAAGGGTTCTATCAGGCCTTACCTCTTTGTATTGTTCCCAACTACCTAGAAAAGATGGTGGTTTTTTGTTAGATCTTTGTAAAGGAACTACATTATAACCATCGTCATAATAGGCAAGAGCTTGCTCTAAGGATGTATCATCCTCAGTAATGTTAAGCTGAAACACACTAAGCTTCTTGTGCTATATCATTTACTGATCCAAAGATGCATTCAAAATCTAATCTGCCATCAGTAGCTTTTATAATTTGTTTGGCTTGATTTATAGTTGGCTGCCTATAACCATATCTCCATGACTTACATGAAGCCTCCGAACAACCAAAATCCTCTGCAGCTTTTTTCTGTCCTAGAAATTCAATGTATTCTTTTAAAGTGTATCTTTTTACTACTCTATCAGTGTGATTAGGTTTTACTCCAAGTGTTTCAAATTCTTTTAATTTTTGCGATGATAGCGACTTCATTCTATGATAATAGTTAGCTTGCCATACTAAATTTTCTTTGTTGGTATCTTCCATGTTTTTCTCCTCGTAACTTTTATTTGAAAAATATTCACATATTGTAGATAAGTAGTATATAATATGCAAGTTAATTTTTATTTAAAGGAGATAGAGAATGGAATTATCAAGTAGAATAGTATCTCCGCAAAAGTTAGTACAGGATCAAGGTGCAAAAATCTTGGTGTATGGAATGGCTGGAGCGGGTAAAACAACATTAGCCAAAACTTGTCCAGGCAAGGTACTTGTTATAAGTGCTGAAGCTGGATTGTTATCTATTAAAGATGCAAGCAATGTAGAGGCTATTGAAGTAAAAGAAGCAGCAGAAGTTATGGAACTTCATGATGCTTTGAAGTCTGGTAAATTACAATATGACACAGTGTGCTTAGATTCAGTATCTGAAATAAGCGAGATCTTATTAACATGGGAGAAATCTCGTAGCAAAGATCCACGTATGGCATATGGTAATGTACAAGAATCTGTAACAAATTTAATGCGTGCTTTTAGAGATCTAAATATGCACGTTTTGTTCTTATGTAAAGAAGATGTGGTAAATGATGATGGCGTACTTAGACACGCACCAAAAATGGTTGGTACTAAGTTAGGCGAATCAATTACATATTTTTTTGATGAGGTTCTTGCTTTACGCATCATTGAAGATCAAGATGAAGACGGCAAGAATATCCAAAACAGATGGTTGCAAACCGTCTATGGACAAGGTTATAAAGCAAAGGATCGTAGTGGTAAACTAGAAAACTTTGAAAAACCTGATATAACTGCTCTAATTGAAAAGTTAGGGTTTTCATTAACTAACGACAATATGGGAGGAGAAAATGTCTGATTTTGGTGATGTAGAATTTTTTGATAACTTAGAGGAAATGTCATCTGGTGGCTTACCTCTAGCACCAGATGGTGAACACAATGCAACGGTTATTGCTACAGACAAGTATAAGTCTAAAGCAGGTAACCATACGCTAAAGGTTACATTTCAATTAGATGGCGGTAAATATCGTGATCATAACGAATGGTATAACCTTTGGGCTACTAATGAAGACAACAAAAGAATAAGCACTGAAATATTTACCAGGCTTACTAAAGCTGTTGGCTTTAAAAAGTATCCAGAGAATCATGGTGATTTTGTGGGTAAAAAACTAATACTTAAAACTGAACAAATTGATGATCAATTTGAAGGTGATAACGGTGTGGTAAATACTAAGAAGACTAAAATCAGATTATATTTACCAGAGGCTGATTCAGATATGAGTCCACCTAAAGAAGCTGTACCGCCTTTCTAATATTAGTTTATAAATTAAGGGGCTTTGTGCCCCTTTTTTTGTGCCTCTAAAATTAACAAAAACAACTCATCTTGCAATCGTTGTGTTCTTTCTTTTGCTTTTTTTAGATCTTTTTTGGTTTGTTTTATTTGTTCTGATAAATTCATTTTTTATCCTGCATATACGCATATATAGTTAAAAGTAAAAGACCTATCACAGCATAAAAACTAAGATCCATCATCTGTTCTCCATTTTGTTTCTAAGTCTAGTTAGATACCATATAGCTTTATCTATATCTTGGATATTTGCATCTTTATGATCTTCACGCCAAATGTATTTGAACGCTGCTGCTTTGCAATAGCCTTTAAACTCTTCAAAGGTTAAGGCTGATTCTATTGCGTCTATACACTCAATAGGGCCTTTCTTGTAATGTGGGGGGTTTATGTTATCTGTCATTTTGTTTCTCCAATATTTTTTCTGCTGTTTCTGCTGATTTTTTTAGACTTTTAAAATTTTGATGTGCTAATTTTTGTAACGCTTGCCAATAACAATCGTATTTGTTAGCTAAATATTTACAGGTAACAAGTTCACTCATGCCTTGATTTGTGTAAGTCTTTATTTCTTTTGCAATAATTTCTCTTGCTTTGCTTATATCATTAGCATCAATCATTGTGTTTTACCTTTTTATTAGATGTTTCTTCCCATACGTTTTTAAGTTTGGTTATATCTGTGGTTTTTTTGTTTTTAAAAATCTTATCCCAGCCAAGACTCCATTTATTTTTGTTTGTTGGTCTTTGTTTACTACCTTTACCACCATGCCATTTAGTCATTTAATTCTTCTCTGTAAAAGTTGCCAGTATCTAGCTCAACAACATTAGGGCTGTTGTATATGGTTGCTTGTTTGCCACCACTCCAGACTACCTTGTTGTATTCTTCTAAGTAATCACTTAAAAAGTTCCAACCTACTTCCATGTCGGTATGGTTCATTTTAAATACTTTACTTGCATAAGGTGGTTTTTTTTCCTGTGCTACAAACATAAAGTCATGCACCTGAAAACCAGCTTTTTCAAAACCACGCTTATACCAAGCAGCTTGTAGATCATAAGAGTACCGCCTTACCGAATTGGTAAAACCCCTGACGGAACAATCACTGGTTGTTTTATAATCTACAAGCACTATGGCATTTTCCCCATGTGGTTTATCAAATGGGTTCAAAACTACATCAGCCCTGGTCTTACATAATAAATCTTGCTCATACCAAAAAATAGACACCTCGTAGGGTGAATCAAAAGTGCTGGGATACTCTTTATCTGGATTTAGATAAGCTCTCGCCTCCGTTACCAAGCTGTTTTGCATACTATATATGGTATCTTTGTCCTTTTCATTAATAACAATAAGACCTTTATCAAGACTTTCTTTCTTAAGAGCTTTGTTAGTATTGGTGTATGGAGATCCAGTTATAGTAACTACATCACTAAAAAATGCTCCCTCACCCTCTACAATTAATGAATGTGCCGCAGATCCAAAGTTCATAGCTGGTGTCTGCTCTATAACTTCTTCCAAAGCGTGTAATTGACTTTGACTAAATCTTCTTATGTGTGAAGAAGATATGCCTGGCCCATTATGATAAAAGTTATTATCCATGTTAGGAAAGTAATAAGCATCGCCTACCTTTTTATGTGGTAGATCCTCTAACATATCTGGTAACTTACTCATGATGCCTCCTTGTCTACAGTTACTTTATATAGATCATCTACAATAGACTGTAGTTCTTTGATAGCAACACCACACTGCCAAATAGCAATATTGAGCCTGTCTTGTTTTTGTTGTAATTCATAGTCCTCTTTTGAGGGATTTGTGTAACTGATTACTTCGTCAATAATAGCAGTTACGTCTAATTTAGGTTTTTCCATTTTACTTCTCCAAATAAATGAGTTTGTATTATTGCACTAACTAATGTATGATGTCAACCATAAGTAACCAATTTTTATTTATGAGGAGTAAGATATGGGAAGATCAAATGATTTGTATATGATGATGCGTTTATCGTATGAACAAGCTACAGATGATTACAACAACAAAAAAACAGATTCAATAGTAAATGCTTACAGTAAGTATTACAAAGAGAACGTTGGTATGACCTGTTATGATCCGCAAGGAGATATTATAAATTTTTATGATGAAGATAACAGCCAGGAATGTTCATTATGATTGAGTTTTTATTTTGGTTTTTTTTAGCAATAATAGGCATACCAGCCTTGTTTATTGTTTTGTTTGATAGAATATGAACAGCGTTACTGAATTAAAAAAAGTTAAATGCAGTATATGTAATGGTTACATAAAACCATTAAAGAATGATGACGGAGAGGTTGTTTGGGAGCATGGAAACAATGCTGAACCTGTAAACTCTGGCCGTTGTTGTGATGATTGTAATTGGACAAAGGTAATACCAGCTAGGCTGTTACAGATGGAGAAGTAGCGGTATTATGAGTTATCGTGTTATGATGCGGAATGCCAAAGATTGTACAAATCAAAGACAAGATGGGCAAACCCACATTACAGGAAGTTATTTCCAGACTAGATGCTATGTTCGACAACATGGTTTATCGGGGTGAAGATCGTTTGAATATTATCCTGGCGAGCTTAAGTTTTTGTATCGCACAAGTAAGCACAGAGTTTGAAGATAAAGAGGTTGCTAGGTTAGTTGATGAACTTTTAGCTCAATATATTGACAAATCTGCCAAGAAATAGATTTTTGTCTATTATTGTCATTTTGTCATGACAGCTAAAAACATGATAAGAATGCGGGTTTCGGGATTATTGTATTTTTTTCATTTTTGTCATAAGAGAATAACAAAACTTAGTTAAATAAATAAGAAAATACTTGACTAGATCTACTCTCTTCAAGTATGCTCTCAATACACTTTAGGGTAAAGTGGGGGTAGGTATTAATAAAACTTACCTCTGCTCTAATATGCAAAACATGGGATATAGAAAGAATAAACTTGAATATGAACCTATCATTTCTTCAGAAGAAGAAGCTCCCATAGAATATTGCAATCTCGATAACTCCCTTAACAGACGACAACGCAATTTTATTTGGATTGCAGTCAATAATCCTCGTTTATCTTTAGTAGAGTGTGCCCACAAAGCTGGTTATACAAGTCCTCGTCAAATGGCCAATAAACTCATGAACAAGCCTATTATTCGTAAGGAATATAATTATCTTATGAACCAGGCGAAGAAGAAGTATGAGCTCAATTATGATCGGGCTGTGCAAGATTTATATGATATTCGGGACAAGGCTATTGAATCGGGTTCATTTAATGCTGCAATATCTGCCCAGAACTCACTGCTAAAAGTCGGGGGTTTAATTGTTGATCGTAAAGAAGTAATGTTCGGGAAAGTTGACCAAATGAGTCGGGAAGAAGTTGAAAACAGATTAAAACAGCTGATGGGTAGTGTTGTTGAGGCTAGTATAGAAAATAAAGTTGACGACCTGGATCTACCAGAAGTAGAAGTTGATGAGGATAAAGATGCCAAAGAAGAACATAATTAAAGCTGTTATGTATGTGGAAGAAGATCCAATTACTATGCCTTACGACAAGTTAGATAAGTTATTTAAAGCGAGATGTAAGAAAGGAAAGATAAATCATTATTCTGTAGTTTCATATCCAAAGAAAGTTAAAAAGGCATAACTAATTATTGGAGGAGATGAGAAGTAAAATATAAAATCAGACTATGCCTTAATCGGAATATAACAAATTACTTCTAATTGTTCAAGAAAATATCTAAAGCTTTGAATAAGCTCTTATTAGATCTAAACCAAGCTGACTTAATGTGTTTATTGTTTTGATAGACCAAATAACCAACAGTAAAGCCGACTTCATCAATATTTGGGTATCGTTGTAAGTCATGCTCTACTGCATTAAATGGCACTATTTTAATGTAATATTTATTTATTGTTCGGCTCATTAGGGTTAGAAAATATATACATTAAGACTAAAACGACACAAGAAAATATAAACAGGCTACTCATTTTCTTTTGAGTTTGACTTCAAAAGTATAATCATCATTATTAATGATACCCTGCACTTTTTTCAATGCATGGTCGTGGTTGTATGCATAAGTTTGAACACACAATATATCTTTTTTTGTGCCTACATATACATTATAAGTTTGTTTATTACTCATCTTTTATCTCCTCCAATTTTTTTACCCATTGTTCATTTTGAATATCTTTTGTTGAAAATAATTCAATAAAAGGTGGGTCATAAATTCCCTCGTCTAAAAAAGATTTACCAATTACAAATTCTTTTGTCATAAAATCTCTTTTATGGTCTTCTTCTATATCGTAAGGTATATATAAATGCACTTCTGCATCTGGATTTATGCCCTCTAACTGTTTCATTAATTGTTTAACTGTTGTTGTCATCTGACACCTCCTCAGTAGAATGATGTTCCCAATCTATATAGTCAGGCTCGGCATCATTAACTATATGTGATGCTATCTCCCTTGCATTTTGTTTTGATTTAGCCTTAACTTCTATTTCATAAGACCTGGTTTCATCAAAAATAACTTTATAAGTTTTAATCATAATCACATTCCTCCAATTCAAAATCTCTAAGTGAACAGTTATCACTTATCCTTACGTAAATACCTTGATCTGCTAATAGCTTAAATAAGTCTGCCAAACTATCTACGATTAAAACCTCATCATTATCTTTATCAACTGTTATTGTCATATCACACCTCCTATCGTGATCTAAATAAATAAAATAAACACTTTAAACGCCACTCGGATAAGTGGCGTAAATGTTCTGGTATTTTAGTTCTGTCAATTTTTGACATTAGTCTTGCTCCTTTAGTTTATCCATAAATCTAGTTATACCAATGACCAAACCTAGATACATTTTAGAATTATTTTTATCTGATTCTTTACCAATATCTTCGCATGATTCATCTACAACTTCCTTTGCGATTCTTTCAATTTGTTCTTTACTAATAGCCATTATGCTGACTCCTTTTCTAGCGTAGCCAAAACAGACCATAATGGTTGCAAGTCATTTTCTGTAATTCCAACATGAATGATTTTATAATCAGAGTCATAAGATACTTTATGTTTTGCTACATACCATTGATTGTTTTTAAATAGATAGATCCATTCAATGTCGAACTGCACATCATTATAAAATGTGTGTGCTGAATGATATGTTAATGGTGGCTCTATATTTGCCCTATCATCTAAACTTTCTTTAATGGTAGGTTTAAGAGAAGATAGATAACCTTGATTGGCTAGTTCTTCTGCTTTCTTTTGGTTGTTGTAATGTTCATTAATTAATAAGCCGTTATATTCTGGGTAGCCGTCATAATGACAGTATGTTACTACGACTTGCCCGTTTGCTCGCTGATATGCGATATTACTTCTCGTTGCCATGTTATATACCTCCTATAGTATTTATTATGGTTTCCAATTCACATTTATAATCATACTCTTCTTAATCTATTTGTCAACAATTTGTATCCAATTATTATTATAAAGATTATTTATATGGCTAGATGTTGGGGATTAATCGCATCTTCCCCCTCGTTCGTTCAAGCTCGTAAATAAAATCATACAGACATTTAGATCCAATCGGGTCGGGTCGGGATTGTCGGGAATATGTTTCGGGTCGGGTCGGGGAATGCCCTTAACACAATATAACACACCAGACAGGTGAGCAGGAAAGAACATTTTGTAGTCTTCTGCAGTCTGGGTTGCCTAGCTCTATCTATATCTATTTAAAATAAACTAAAATAAGTGTTGCAATTTGTATCCACTATGATATATTAGATGTTCATTTACATTAAATAGGAGAAGTAATATGAAACAAATAAGAAAATTTGAACAAGAATCTATAGTCAATCAGATTATGGAGGGCGTTAATGAAAGACTTAATGCCAAAGTAGAGAAAGCGAAGAAGTCTAAAGACTACAAAACTGTTGAGAAACTTGCTGATGTTGTTGTTAAGCTACAGAAAGAAATTGAATTTGCTAATCAAAAAAGGTCTGATGCTTTAAATCGTGTTAATGAGGCTATTAAGAACTATAACGAATTTAGCACAGATAAAATGGTTGGGTTAAGTTCTATGAATAACTACAACGATAGCAGATTAAAATTCTTTAGAAATGATTGGCAGGTAAAACAACAAGTATCTGACAAATTAGCTATCGCATTACTAGAGCCAAACGCACAGGAAAGAATCAAAGAAATCATTATGGCTATTGCGAGTGAGGTTTCTTAAATAAAAACTCTCCTAATGAGTTAAGCCCGTTCATTCGGGCTTTTTTATGTCGGGAGTTCGGGATTTCGGGTTTGTTGCTAAACACAGATAAACACACAATAAAGTAAACACAGTTAGATCCAGGAGATCTGGCAGATCTACCAGGACCAGATCAAAGAAGAAAGTTGTTGACAAAATGTATCCAATATGAAACAATAAGCTTTTACAAATTAGGAGAAGTAAATATGGCTAGTAAATCATATCCAATATGGAATATAGTAACAGCTTGCATTTATAAAGGTGCAAAATCGTATGGAGTGCGAGAACGTGGAGAGGTGGAGGTTAGAATAGGAACAAGTGGCTCTAATTCTCACACTTTCCTAAATCATAGAACAACACATAAAATACTGGAAAATGGCGATAGAGAATATCGTTTTTATGTTGATGATAAATGTATCAAGCGTGCTTTGTTACCAAAAGGAAAAAAAGAAATACAATATTTGGAGCAATGAATGGATCTATTTACAATATCAGTTGTTGTATTGGTGGTGGTGTTCCTAATGTCGGGTCGGGTGTAAAGTAGCTTTCATGTCTAACTCAACAGCCACCACCACTACTACACACACAAAGGAGCCAGAAAGATCAGCCAGGTCATTCGGGTACATCGGGTACTGCCATTTAGGAACAGCTCGGGTTTGGTCAAGTTCATTAACACAGTGTACTAATGAGGCCAGAGCTTTTATCCAGGAGAACCCAAGATACTTAACCAGAAAAGGTTTGTTTATTTATGAACTAATAAAAGGTGAAGAAAGAAAGTTTCATAAAAGAGTTGACAAAATGTAACCAATTGCTATAATTAGCTTATCTTTTAAACAAAACCATTAGGAGGTTATTATGAAGATAGAAATAAACTTATACGATGAAACAGGTGAAAGGGTCGTTGGCAAAGCCATAGAGATTGATTGCCAAAGTCTCATCATCAATGGCATTCATGTCATTCAAGCAGGTGGTGTTCATGCTGAAATGAGACAGCTAGAATCTGATGAAATACCAGTAAGTGCTGAACAGTACACAATGCAATAGAAAATAATCGGAGGATCAAGGGAGCAATACGCTCCCTTTTTTTATGGGTCGGAGTCCCAGCAGGACACAAAATCCAGTCGGTCGAGATGTCCTTCGGGCGGGGGGGACACAAATGAGGGTGCAAGTATATATAGAGACACAGGGGTAATAACAAACACAAACAAAACATATATTTAACACAATGCTAGTAATTTTTATATTTTTTCTGATACAATCAGATTTTAACTACGAGGTACCACATGGACGAAGATATGATGGGTATGCAGGTTAATCCAGTAATGACACCTGAACAACCAATGATGCAAGGGACTCCTGCCCCCCAAGAAATGCCA
>TARA_R100000655_G_scaffold8377_4_pt1 | contig 17492 bp, 20 predicted proteins | sample TARA_R100000655 | Tara Oceans TARA_R100000655 (sample SAMEA2622497) | marine metagenome | biome: marine biome (ENVO:00000447); feature: deep chlorophyll maximum layer (ENVO:xxxxxxxx); material: "saline water (ENVO:00002010), including plankton (ENVO:xxxxxxxx)" | depth 90 m
GCTTGAAGCGGTCACTAAGAAAAAGCGTCTTATTGGCTTAAAAGTGCTTCGTGGTGTTGTTTTAAAAACTCCTGTCGATACGGGCAGGGCGAGAGCAAATTGGCAGTTGTCGATCAACATCCCGAAAACAGATGTAAAGAAAACAACAAATAACACAGCGGTTGCTGATGGAAATAGAACCTTAAAGACAATAAAATTAGGTGAAGATATATACATTACAAACAATCTGCCTTACATAGGTAGATTAGAGCGTGGACATAGCAAACAGGCTCCTCGTGGAATGGTTGCATTGACATTAGCTGAAATAGAGGCAACAGAATAATATGGCGTTTCGTACGGCATTTAATACAATTTTAACACGATTTAAGGCACAAATGGATTCAGTTAGGCCAAACGTTCCTGTAGCGTGGCCTAATATAGAGTTTGACCCATCTGTTTCGTTTAACCCTGCGAGCCATCAGGCATGGGCGCGGATAACGGTTTTAGGGGGAGAACAAAATCAAATATCCATCAACGGGGCGAGTCCTCGTTGGAGGCAGGTAGGCGTAATTACGGTTCAAATATTTACGCCAACCGAGGAGGGCGCAGAGATGGGTTTAGCAGTAGCCGATGACATTGCCACCATTTTTAGAGGTGTCACTGTTAGCGGAGTTGTTTTACAGGCAGGTTCGGTTATTCCGATTGGGCGCGAGAATGAAGAACCATATTATCAGGTAAACGTTGACGTGCCGTTTAGGTACGACAGCTAACAAAAACTAAGAAAGTGAATAAATAAATATGGCAGATGCAAACAGGATACAGGTGTCGTATCTTGCCGAAAGTTCGTTTGGAGTGCTACCTTCGTCAGCGTTCAGAGCTTTTCCTATAACGGGAGGAAGTTTTGCAACAGGCATAAATACGGTGCGCTCCTCTCAAATACGTGACGACGCTCAACAGGCAGACATGAAGAGGGTCGGGATTTCACCGACAGCGTCATTTGATTTTGAATTTTCGGCACAGAATTACGATGAGTTTTTAAAGAGCGCAATGCGTTCATCCGCTTGGGGAACTCAGTTGGCTGTATCAGAAACAACTATTTCAGCTAATTCGACAACCATATCAATAGCGAGCGGTACGCCATTCTCAAGCGTACCCGTTGGTTCTTGGGTGTATGTGGATGGTTTTACAGAGTCAGGCAATAACGGGTGGAAGCGCGTTGCCACTATAACGGGTTCGGGGGCAGGTTTCACTGTTAGTAATAACGGTGGAATGACAACTGAATCGGCAGGTGATACTGTTACTGTTAAAGGGGTGTCGATTTCCAACGGAACAGCAAGCGACAGTTACGGCTTACAGCAACAATACCAAGACCTGACCAACAAATATCACGCAATGTTAGGCGCGAGGGTCAACACTTTTAGCTTGTCCCAAACTCCGTCAGGCATCATAACGGGTAACGTTGCTTTTGACGCAAAGGACAGGTATCAAGCATCAAGTGGACAAGGGAATGGCTCCGTAACTGATGCCTATGATCAGGATGTAGTTTCAGAGGTAGACGGATTTGAATCGCTTATAATTAACAATACCACGGTATCTTACGATGTCATGGATTTGTCAATTAACATCTCCACACCTAACAGACCTGCGAAGGGGTTGGGGTCATTAAAAGCTACAAGGATGCCACAGGGCGCAGTAGATGTAACAGGTAGTTTTTCTGTGTATCTTGATGCTTCTACATATGATGACCTTGATCTTGATTTACAGAATTTCACCAAACAGCCTATCGCGTTTACGTTGAACATGCAAAACAGCGACAGGTATTGTTTTGAAATGCCTTCGTGCGCGTTGACTGCTGAACCTGCGACAAACGGTGGAGTAGACACAGACATTATGCTATCATTTGATTTTTCCGCTGAACCTGCGACGTCTGTCGGGGGCGTAGAAAAAACTATAGTAGTGTCAAGAGTTATAGCGTAATAACCGTCCCTACAAAAAATAGGTGGTTAACCACGAGTGGGGTGCGAGGTAGGGGCGCACCTCACTCACTTTATGGAGAAAGTATGGCTAAAGACGCAAGACTGAAAAAAAATAATTTAGAAGGTTTTAATAAGCCAAAACGCACACCAAATCACCCGACTAAATCTCACGTTGTCCTCGCTAAAGATGGAGATGAGGTAAAATTGATTCGATTTGGTCAGCAAGGTAAATCAGGTTCACCACCAAAGAGGAACGAAACAAAGACAGACAAATCACGCAGGGCTTCATTTAAAGCACGTCATGCAAAAAATATCGCAAAGGGCAAAATGTCAGGCGCATATTGGGCTGATCGTGTAAAGTGGAGCAACTAAAACCCTACAACCCTTACAAACGAGGTAAAATGGATTTAGCTAAGAAATACAAGACGGACGAAGAAGCGGAAGATAACGGAGCGTGGATAGATTGGGGTGACGGAGCAAAACTGAAAATTGCTCGCGTTGGAAACAATAACTATCAACGCAGGGCGCAAGCGTTAATGAAACCACACCGTCACGCAAGGGATAGGGGAACAATCAGCGAAGAAATACAAACGGATATTGTAACTAAGTGTATTGCCGAAACAGTTTTAGTTGATTGGGAGGGGATAGAGTATGATGGGAAGCCGATTAAATACAGTTCTAAAAATGCAGAAAAATTACTAAATGAACTAAAAGACTTTCGTGAGGATGTCTTGCTTGTTGCTAATGACCTTACTAACTTTAGGGCATCAGATATTGAGGATAGCTCAAAAAACTCGCAGACGTCATCAGGTGGCAGTTAGAGTGGTCGCCACATATTGAGCGACTCAGGCGAAAAAGAGAACGTGGTCAGGAAACCCCTGCAATAAAAAAAGCTCTTGATGACGCACCGACACCTTACGCAGACAATGCGTGGATATTAGACGCATTTCAAATCCTCTCATTCTCTCGACCTTACGCTTCGGGAGGGTTTGGAAGCGTCCCTCTACCGATACCGTTCGACACGATCAACAATTATGCAATTCGTTACGGCATAAATGACTTTGATGAATTTGAACGTTTTTTTTCAATTATAAAATCAATAGACAATGTTTATTTAGAATTTCAGAACAAAAAAATGGAAACAAAGCAAGCGCAAGCGAAAGCGAAAAAAAATGGTCGCTGATACAAGAACATTAAGAATAGACGTAAAAGACAATGTCTCAATGCCTGTCAAAAAAATGTCGAGAACGTTGGACGAATTAAAACGTGCAACGATGGGTATGGCTGAAACTTTTGATAGGGCGCAACGAGAAGTAGATCAATTAGGCGACGAGTTTGAAGATGCGTCAAGAAAAGGCAAAAAAACCGAAACAACATTTCAAAGGTTACGCAAGAGCGCAATGTCGCTTAAGGGTGCTTTTGTTGGAATCGGTGCAGGTCTTGTTGCGCAACAGTTTGTTAAGATGGCTGACACGGCAACAAGATTAGAAAATAGACTACGCCTTGTAACGAACAGTTCAAGAGAATTAAAAAGCGTACAAGAGGGATTGCTTGGAATATCTCAGAGAACGCGAACAGGATTAGAGGGAACAACAGAACTATACTCAAGGCTTGCGCGTGTATCGGGCGACCTTGGATTGTCTCAGACGGCTCTTTTGGGCGTTACAGAAACAATTAATCAGGCAATATTGATTAGTGGTTCCTCTGCTGAATCCGCAAATTCGGCTCTCGTTCAATTAGGTCAAGGTATGGCATCGGGTACGTTACGAGGCGAAGAATTGAACTCAGTAATGGAGCAGACGCCAAGACTTGCTCGCGCTCTTGCCGATGGTATGGGGATAGGAATCGGTAAACTTAGAGAGCTTGGACAGGAAGGTAAAATCACAAGCCAAGCAATAATAAAAGCTATACAATCGCAACAAAAGGTAATACGCGAAGAGGTGGCAAAGACGCAAATCACCGTTGATCAATCTTTTGTTCAGTTGGGAAACTCTGCAGTGACCTTTGCAGGTGCTTTAGATGAGGCTACAGGTATTACAAGCAACTTAGCTTTAGTAATAAGCAACTTAGCAGATTTATTAGACAAGGCTTCTAAGGCTATGCAAGAAAGAGACCCCTTAGAATCTGACCCTTTGTTTGGAAACCCGAATGCCCGTGGTCGTGTTGGAAGTAGAACAGCACAAGATTACGTAAGTACAAGAAATCAGCGTATTGCGGAACGGGTTGAAGAAGCAAACTTTGAATCATTTGGCCCAAGCTCAGAAGATTTTTTAAGGGAACGCAGGGCGCAACGAATGGCACAGCGTAGCTATATTGATCAACAAAGAAATATAGATTTTATGGGAAGGGGGAGAGTAGAAAATCAAAGAGCAGGTTATCGTCAATCTGATGTTACGCGAGCTTTTTCTCGTCGGTCGGAAGGCGCATTTGATTATGACGCATTTTTAAAAGAGTCAAACGATGCTTTTAAAAAAAGAACAAAAGAACAAACCGAAACACGCAAACATTTCGACAATCTCCACAGAATAGACCTTAGAAACAAATTAAAAGAAGAGCGCGAGCTTACAGTAAAGGCGAGAAAAGATAACGCAGAGATGTTGCGTGAGTTGGCAATAGAAGAGCAAGAGCAAGCGCGAGGGACTGCTCTGATTACTAATACAGTCACAAACGCGCTCGCTAAGTTCTCTCCTGAAATGGGGAAATTCGCAGGTCAAATTAACAGATTAGCTAATGCTTTTGCTTCGGGTAATCCAATAGAAAAAGGAATTGCGGTCTTTGAAACAGCTAACGACATATTTTCAACTTTAACAGGTAGCGCAGGTGATGCGAATTCAGCTATGGCAGAGTTGAACAAAAAAGTCAGAGATTTGGCCGAAGGCGCAAACGAGCAAGCCTTGAAAAATAACCCTGCGTTTGCAGGTACGGTTGACGCATTGACAGACCCGTTTGAGGTGTTGTTTAATGCTATTCTTGCAAGATTTATGGATATAGACACACTTGCCAATGTGGCAAGCCAAAGGGGTATCAGCATAGAAGAGGCTAAAATAGTACAGCAACAAGGAGCGGTAGAAGCGTTTTATGGTGCGGTAGGTGATGTCGGTGTCGAACGGGACGAAAAAGGACGTTTTGTTCGTCCTCGTGGTTCAAGTCAAAAAATTCGTGACATAGGAGAGATACAGAGACTACAGGGAACGGGGAGGGCAGAACAGATACTTGACTCTCGGCAACTCGACCAAATAATAATTAATACATTTGGTGATCTTGGTCAGTTCACGGAACGTATAAAAACCTTTTTTGGTGCGGACGCAAGTTGGGTAGACGTAGCAACCGAAGCGTTAGCAGGGATGGATGCCTTTGAAGGATTGTCGTCAAGTATAGAGCGAACAACGAGAGCATCTAAGGCATTAACTGAAACAGAGAGCAAAGTTGCGAGGCTACGCTTTCAAGGCGAAGCGATACAGGCGCGAACAGATTTACAGCGCGACATGCGTTTAGCAGGTGGCGACGTCTACCTACAACAACAGGTTATGAGTCGTTTTCAGGCGCAAATCGAATCCATCGGCAGGTCGTCCGATCTTGCAGGTCGCGGTGGTGGAGCAGGTGGAACAGGTGGAGCAGGTGGAGCGGATGGAATGGGGCAAAATCCAAGCTCTGTAGAATATACGGCTAACCCTGAGAATGTGCGTGGAGCAATGAATACAGCACAACCAATATACAACAACGCAATTAACGATTTTGCAAATTCATTCGATACTGTAGTTGTAGATTTGAGTCAGTTCATAGATTTCACAGCAACAGGAATACGAGGTCAAATCATTTCGGCAGTAGAGGACGCTATAGCGGACAGAGCGATAGGATAAAAATATGGCAGACGTAACATTTGTATATAGTTCAACAACAGCAACACTACCTGCGCCTGATCACCCTGAAGAGGTTAACGAAAACCTAATACAAAAACGAGCGAGGGCGATGGGTGGTCGTGTGGTTTCTATAACACGAAGCACGACAACGATCAGTAACCCTATTTTACATTGGTCGTATCTGTCTGAAACAAAATACAATGCGTTGAAAACATTTATCAATACAACGGTCAAAGGAACCCAATTACCTTTTACCTACACGGATCATGAAGGAAACGCACAGGCGAACACGTATTACATGGGTGGCTTAGAGAACGCTAAGTCAGTAGACTACGACTCTTGGCAGGTTGACATACAATTAGCATATACATAATACATGAAAACAACAACGACACAGCAAAATAATAATAGGTTTGACAACGGGGTTTCTGTAGCTTGGTTGGTTGAAGCAGAAATAGACCAATACACAGGCTCCGCTCTTAGTGTTTTGTATGGCTCACGGGCTATAACTATCAATGACGGTGGAACTGCCTACACTTACGCTGATTCGCTTCCACAACGGGGTTCAATATCATTAGGAATGGCAAGCCTACGTACGCGAGGGGGTCTTGCCTCTGTTGCAGGTGCAACGCTAAGAGTTCGTAACGAAGAATTGATATCTGACCTCACTGATTCCTATTTAATACAAAATGACGAGTTTCGTTTTTACATGGTTTTTGTTGATGGTTCTCAGGTATACAATGACCGATTAGAATTGTTTCGGGGGGTTGTTGATACGCACCAAAACGCGAACAACGTTTGGACGATAAACATCAAAGACAATTCGCGTAATCAAATACAGCCATTTCCGTCGCTCCTGTCAGAGCCTATAAAATATCCATTTGCTTATGATTTCGGTAAGCCTGTTCCGCTTGCGTTTGGCAAACTTGAGGATGGGCCTCACGACAGATCGGACAGCGATGTCGCATTGATGCCGATTTTGATGGTAGATAAATTTGCAATAGAGGGCGTACGGCCGTTTAACTCAACGACTACAGGCTCAACGTATCAATGGTATGAACAGGCCAACGCATTCGCAAAAGTCAATTCTCCGAGCAATACAGGCGCAAATACAGGAATCCCTTCAGGTGGGAGTGCGTCTGAGTCGCGAGTCGGGGTCAGTTCTCCACTACGTTCGTTAATATTACGGCCATCTCGCACAAAATCAGGAAACGATCAAACTGATTGGTATAACACGGCAAACGGTGATTCGGGAAGCAATGTAAGGCTAACAAGTTCAGACACGTTGTGGGTTTATCTTTCAACGGTCACAAAAATCGGTGAACTTTCAAGCCTTACGTTACGTGTATACAGATCAAACGGCCAAGGGACGCTAAATCTATACAACGATACGACAGCGATTGGAGGCGCAACAACATTACAGGGGTCAGGGGATTTTCAAGACATAACTCTAACTGCCTCTGATTTTGCTGATTGGGAGTTTGCATTGCTCAATGTAAAAATTGTTGGAACCCAAGCGAGTGACGCAGATGCCTGTGTGATTGGCGACATAGAATTAATTGCTGTTTTTTCAGACATGCTTGCGTTTCAAAACGATGCACCACAGATATTTGTTGAGGGTCAGGGTTTTACTGATACAGCGACTCAATATAGAGACGGTAGTGTTATTTCAAGTAATGGTGTTTTGTTGCGTAACCCTGTCCATATACTTCAGGCTATTATGCGTCACAAATTCGGCCTAAACCTACCGACGGCAAGCATTAAAAACGGGTGGTCAGCAACAGCTACAAGCAGAACCGATTGGAAGTTCGATTTTGCAATTACGGAACAGGTAGACGCGACATGGATTGAAGATTTCTGCTTTCAAGCAGGTTTACATCTTTTCCCTGAAGAGGGCGGTTGGTCAGTTTCAGCTATGGACAAGACGCGCACACCTAATGCGCTAATCTCTGCTGATTGGGACTGTCCTGTTAGGGGCGACACGGGAAATCCGTCAAAATGGGATTATTCTATTCGCACTAAACCGATCCCGATTTCTGAGGCACTAAATGAGATTGCTGTTTCGTATCAAAAAAACCCTGCGTCAGATCAATATAAGTCAGTAGAAATTGCATCGGGTCGTAGTCGTGTGACAAGCAATGACGGATCGGTTGTAGGAGGCACAGCAGGGACAGGGACACTGACGGATAGCAATGCGTCGTTTAGCTCAGATGGGATTGTTGTCGGAGAAATGGTTTACATAGAGGGCGATACGAGCTATAAAGTAAAATCCGTAGACTCCGACACGCAGATTACCATAGAGCCATTATCAGGGAGTGTTGTTAACAGTGCGACTACAATAAATTATTACATTGGGCCAAATGTCAATGGCGACTCTATTGTTAGTCAGCTAAACTACAAAACAACAGCAACGTTGAACGGGCGCACACCACACAGAATGACGGCCTTTAATGTTGGAGACAGTAGTTATCAAAGTAAACTTATTCGCGACACTGCAACGGCAAAACTTTTTGTCGAACATTTGATAGATTGGTATGCAACCCCGAGAGACGAGGTAGAAATAGAAGTATTTCACACGCATTGTAACCTACAGCTTGGAGACGTAGTAGTGTTGGATCACCCGATGTTGCGCCCATCGTTACGTGCAATCAGTAAGGGGGTCACAGGAAACAGTCTAAGTACTTCGGCAACATCTGTAACTGTAGCAGATTCTAATATATTTGCAATCGGTGATGTCCTTATGATAAAACCGTCAGGATTGGGTTCGGGACAACCTGAGGCTCTCGTAGTAACGGGCGTTCCATCAGGTAGTGCTATTGTGGTTTCGCGAGGCAATTACAATACTGAGGCTATAGCTCACGGTAGCGGTGCAACGTTGTCGCTGTTGAAACACAAATTCATTGTGATGGGTTTAACGCCAATGACTCCTGACAGTCCATTTGTCAAGGTTCGACTACACGAAATGCCTCACACATACAAACAGCAGGGATCAGTTCAGGGGGGCAACGCAGACACAGGATACGCAACTTTTCCAAACGGTAGAATTGTAAATTTAAATACATACTCAAATTATTCATACTGCGGACAATAACGAGGATAAATGGCAACAAATACGTACACATATGGATCGCTTGGCCAACGGTGGACGGTGGGCGAAACGACAAGCAAAACGAGGTTAGACATATCTCGTAATTCGGCTGATGCGAATCGGTGGACACTACAGCAACTGCTTACCGACCCTGACGATACTGACAACTTTGTTCACGGAATAAAAGCGGTTTATACGTCGCAAGAGTCAACAGCAACAAATTACCACAATTTTATCAATTATACAGGAGCAAGCGAAATTCCTGCCGTGGCTATGTCTACGACGGCAGGGGGATCAACGACGCTTAATGGATACCTTACGTCAACGGCAAGCTCTAACACGATATTGTGGAATAGCCGAAGGTCTACAGGGTTTTATGTGGGTTCTGATGATAAAATAAAATTCTACGTTTCTTCGGCATTCCGAGAAATCCCTCATCAAGGCAACGCAATTATCACAACGAGCATGATTGACGCAGGGACGTTGGTGATCGAATCGGAAGGCATCAGTTCAAATGACAATGACACAACTATTCCAACGAGCGCATCTGTCAAGGACTATGTTGATACTGCTACAGGTGGAGCAGGGGGAGCATACAACGATTGGGCGGTCAAGACGGGGACATATACGGCAAGCTCTAAAGATCAGTTAATCGCGAACAGTAGCTCCGCTTTTACAATCACATTGCCGAGTTCTCCGTCCGCAGGTAATACGGTTGTTATCAAGAACTGCGGTAGTGGAACCGTCACGATTGGACGTAATTCCCAAAAAATTGACTCGCTTTCGGCAGATGGAACACTTTTCCAAGACAACAGCGTACAACTTGTGTACGTAAATTCCACGATTGGGTGGACATCAATTTAAGGACAAAATAAAATGCCAATATTAGGTCAACGGGGTGGAACCGAGGGGTTACCAAACATCCTTATTACAGAGACGCGCACACTTACACTACCGTTCAATTTGGAATGCTATGCGTATGTTATAGGCGCAGGGGGCAGTGGCGGTGCTGTAGGTTCAGGCGGTTCTTCGGGTTCCGCATCAGGAGGTTCTGCAGGTGGTACAGCAATTAGTCGTTTATTTTTGAGCAGTGGCACCAACTATACTTGCACTGTGGGCAATGGAGGTACGTACGTCGGGGGCAGTGGCGTTGTTGCAGGGAATGACGGACAAGACACGGTTTTTAGTGGGTCTGATATCGCTACTATGACAGGCACACTCGGCAAAGCAGGTGGAACAGGTGGAGTTAGTGGAGGTGCGCCACAGGCTACCCAATGCGCGACGCCCACAGGGGGCAACATCGCAAATATACTCGGTGGACGTAGCAAAGCGACGACAGGCCCAAACAAGGTCACGGGCGGTGGTGCGGTGGGGTTGTACGACGAGGGATTGACAGGCTCCACGGAGGCCACTGCCTCAGATTGGGCAGACGGTGGAAACTTGTCAGGCGCACCCGAATCTGTGTCTGCAACAGACCTCAGAAACGGCTACCTAACGGGATACGTTGCAGGTGCGCCATTTCCCGACATTTACAGCGTAACGGCATCAGATTTCCGTGGATATTCTAACTACAACACATCGGCACTGACGTCCGATACGTATGACGTAGGAGTCTCAGCACAGATGGCAGGGGTGCAACCATATATGCTATCAGGCAAAGATGTTATTTGGAGTAACAATTCTAAGAGTTACAATGCGCCACCGTTCAGTGGTGGCAACGGACTTTGGACAACAGCAGGTTATGCTTATGGTTCTCACGGCACATTGGGCGGTGGTGGAGGAGCAGTCAGAGCGGTGACAGAAGCGTTTTCGGGTTGCGGAGGCACGGGCGCAATTTTACTGTTTCCTATAGCAATATCTTAATCAATGGAGAAAAATAAATGGCAGTATATTTAATTACATACGACGACGGCAGAACGCACCGAGTTAATGCTCGCGAAGAGGTTCTTGAGGAAATGCAATTAGAGGGGGTGCATGGGATAGAGAGCTATGAATTAGTTGAGCCACCACCATTATCGCAGGGAGCCATCGAAAACAATGCTCGCATGTGGAGAGATGAGGAGTTGTCAAAAACAGACGCTATTGTTTCCATTACCGATCACCCGAGGCGAGATGCTGTTATGGCTTACAGGCAAACCCTCAGAGATTGGCCGTCCACGGATTCCTTCCCTGAGTCACCCCCAACAATCGGAGAGTAATTATGACGGTAAATTTTTCGTATACAATTAGCAATCAGGTTACAGTTCAAACGGTAACATTGGGTGATGACAGCGAATACGCAAATTATTTGGTGAGTGTGCATGGAGAACTACACGCTGAGGATGAGGAGTCGGGTGGAACGACAAGTCGGTCAGCAATATTTTACTCTAACGACCCGTCAACAATAGCAAGCGCAGAAGACCTTGTAGCCTTTGTTGCCCTTACAGAGGTTCCACAATCAATCATAGATTCAGCAGAAGCCTTAATTGCAGACGAAGAAGTTCGTCTACAAATGGTCAACGATATTGTAGCAGGGAGCAGGTTGCCTGTGATGTCTGTCGCTCCGTGGGCTGATTAACCGTGGAAACGGAACAGGCAGTTGAGGCACTTAACGCATTCGGACAGCAGAGTGGGCTAACTGCGCTCATAGCCGAATACAGTTGGTTGCTATTTGTTGGGTTTGTTTTATTTTTCTTTAAAGGCGTTATCGAAAACGCAACGACAGGGCTTCTGATTTTTTACGGCAACGACTACGATGAAGATGATGTGGTTTTGCTGAACGGCAGACCTGCGAGAATAGTTCGTATCAGTATAACAAAAACAGTATTTTACCTCTACGTATACAGAGACGGAAAAATTACAGGAGGGACAAAGTTAGCCCTTGAAAATTCCGCTCTCTCGTCACAAAACATTGAACGTCCTCTACCAAAATTAGACAGCGATGATTTTTTCAGGCCCGACGAAGGCCCAAATGGTCACGATGAAGAGGACGAAAACGATGCCGAAATACCCACCGATAAACAAGATAAGGTCAGCCGATGAAATGCAAAGGCTTTATCTTCGTGCTGTTAAAGAGATTGAATCATTACGAAAAACGTCAAAATATACTAACATAACAGCAAGACAATACAAACACGAACGCGATAGTAGTCGTCAAGAGGCAAGTCATTATCGTAAGCAAACAGTAACGCTGACAAAATCCCAAAAGGCGCGAGATGAGGCAAACGCTACAGGCATGTGGAGTGGCGGTGCTTGCATAACAGTAACGATAATTTATGAAATATGCGCTATATCGGGGTATTGGATTGGTGGACATGAATGGGAAGATTTTTGGAAGCATCAGGCTGTGCATTCTACTGTTTTGTGGCTCTGCACAGTTTTCTTTGCTGAAATTTACAAACAAACACGCAGGTAGTGATTGACATAATGTTAGGCAAACACTATATAACAAATGAAACCCTACACAGAAAGAGGAAAACGATGTCAGACAAGACTCCTACAGCGGACGGAACTAAGCCACACGCAAAACAAAAACGCGATGAATATAACACGACCCTTGAAAAGTTAGTAGACGAGCTAAACGAGGCTGACGCTAAGGTGAATGAAATTCGGTCGAACATTTTGCGCGTTCAAGGAGCAATAGGTGCGTGTAACGAAATTATTGGCGACAGTCAAGCAAAGGAGGAAAACAAAAAATAAAACGTATGCTCGCGTGGGTTCTAACGTATTTAAACATTCAGCAGAAAGAGGAAAAAATGCCAAGAGGTGTCGGTTACGGTGGTGGCTTTAAGAAAAAGAAAAAAAATAAAACCAAGCCAAAACCAAAAACAAAAACAAAAAAACGTTAAAAAGTGAAACCTAAATACGAAAAGATCGGGTCAAAGGCTCTCAGGATACGGGAGACAATGCTCAGTGGTAGCAGAGGCTCGTTGTTGTTGTGTTCGGATCAACATTTTGATTCTGAACACTGCAACAGAAATATGCTCCGTTCTCATTTACAACAGGCTGTAGATCAGGGCGCGAGCATATTTTTTTGCGGTGATTGGTTTGACGCTATGCAAGGTAAGCGCGACCCTCGCGGAAGCAAGGGCGCGACAAGGAAGGAGCTTGCGCGAGACGATTATCTTAATGCGCTTGTTGCAGATACGGTAGAATTTTTGACTCCGTTTGCGCAGAATATTGCAGGTTGGGCGTCAGGTAACCACGAAACGTCCATACTAAGGTTTGCAGAGGTTGACCTAATATCGCTTTGTATTGACAGATTAGAGGATAAAACCAAAACCAAAATAGTAAAAATGCCTTACAGCGGTTGGGTGTTATATTCGACGATAATGCGAGATAGTTCAACGGTTCCTGACGCAACGATAAAAATTGCCTATACACACGGAAGCGGTGGAGGCGGTGCTGTTACCAAAGGAACTATACAGACTTCAAGACGCGCTGTTTATCTTCCTGACGCTGACATTGTAGTTAGTGGACACATACATGAGTCTTGGATGATGGAACTGCGTAGAGAGCGAATAAGTACATGGGGGAAAGAATATCAGGACACACAGTGGCATATTCAGTTGCCAACATATAAAAACGAGTATACAGGCGAAGGATGGTGGGCTGAAAAAGGGCTTTCACCTCGACCACAGGGTGGAGTTTGGATAGATTTTGAAAGGGTATTACGTAGAGGCAAAGAAAAAAAGGCAAGAACATACGGAGTGAAAATATCACCAAGGAGATTAACATAATGGATTTTGGATGGGCGACAGCAGTGGCAGGTGCGATTGGCGTCGGTGGCGTCGGAGGAGTTATTGCAAAAGCTAATACGATAAAAAAAGCTCGTACGGCATTTGACGAGCTAAATGACGTGATCGAAAAATTGCGCGAGGTGGGAGAGCAGTGGGAGTTGGTTTATTCTGATAATCAGTTGACACCTGAGGAGATGGAGACGTTTGGTCAATCCGTAGTGTCGCTCGCAAAAGAGGCCACAGAGTTTCGTGACAAGGTTAAAGAAATAATATAGATGGAACACGGACAAGAAGAGGGCGCATTAATTGAGATACAACAGGAGGATGCTTCTGATGTTAGCATGTTTGCACATTCACTCAGTAATGCTCTGTCGTCTGTCTGTGGATTAGAGGCAATAGATCAAGAGGAGAGAACATTCAAGCGGATGCAAATAAAGCGATTGATTGATGCTCAGTTGTCTTTGCGGTTTCTCTTTATAGACGATTGAGAACTCTCTGCAAGGCTTTAGGGTGCAAGTGCGACGAGGATAGTAATACTGCTGATACCTGTTGCTATTTTCGGTTGTTTTATGCTGTCGCAAATCTAATTGCTATTGTTGCTATAGTCAGTAACGCTATAAGGCATTGGTAAGATAAGAGGAGAGAAGGCCAAAACCCCTCTCCTCTTTTTTAAAATTTACGCTATATGTAGCCTTCGACAGATTCCAAACCCGTTTTTTCTGTCTGCGATCATCTTTATAAGCGTTTCGCCATAGGCGTCGTTGTGGATGTAATTTTCATATTCTGCTTCCGTAACTTCTATTCCGTCAATCGTGATCAGTATGTTGTCGAAATCATCGCTGTTGCGAAACCAATCAAAATTTTCGCGATCTTCGACTACGTAAACATTCTCACCATTGATGACGCTAACCGTAACGTCACCGTGAAAAAGAGGGTTGTTTTTTCCTTCGTACATAAACCTTCTGATCATTGTGTTTGCGTCAGCTAATTCTCTTGATGTGCTGAAGTGTTTCGCTGAGTTTGTCATTTTGTATCTCCTGTATTATTGTGGTGTGTTTTAATTTCTATAACTAATAATAAAACAAATCGAAACATAAGTCAAGTGTTTTTTTGAGTTTTTTTTAAAAAAAAGCAAAAAAAGTAAAAAACCACTAATTTTGTAGGGTTAAAAAAACCAATTATACAGACACGCTACCAACAAAGCTATATTTCTTTGCAGTTTACAGTGACGGCAACGGAGTTCACTTGTTTAATCCGCTGTCAAAATTAATGACACTAATCACGTATGCGCAGTAGTCGTTTTCAGTAGGAGAGGTGAATATGTGGTCACCCTTGCGCCAAAATGAGAAACGCGCAAAACTGATTGCCCTGTATAATTGCTTTCATTGTTTTCATTTATTGTAAATTCTTTCTTCTATCAGTTCTACTTCATAGGCAGTGGCGTCCGCTCGTTTTTCAGATTTAGATTCATCTCCGTCAGTGACAAAAAACTCAGGCTCACTTTTCTTCGTGTATGCGTGTACTGTATAAGTTTTTTCTCCCTGTATCATGTCTGTCCCTTCAGGTATCTCTCCGCATGCCTTTATGTGTTGCAAAATAAGTTTTTTGTCGGGCGTTTTTGTTGTCTTTGTTGTCATAAATTTTTCGTCTATCGCTTCTTCGTCAAGTATTTCTATGCGCTGTCGGCCTTTTGCTTCCTTGACTACTCCGTTGACTAATTTAATTGTTTTCCTACCCTTGCGACCCAAGAATGTTATTAAATTTTGTCGGTGGAATCGCTGACTATTGTTTTTCTTTTCTACCTCTCTGTCTACCCAAGCCTGTATGCGCAATATTTCTCTTTTTCCATGTTCTAAGATTTCTTCTTTCATTTCTTGCAGTTTGCGAACCTTTTCCATCGCACGTTCGGCCTTTTGCATGTCAAAATCGTCTGCTATTTCTTGTCCATCGTTAGGTATGTTCATTTTCCTTCTCCTATTTGTTATGGTGTTTATAAAGGGTCAGCACAGTTTACCCCTGTTACTCCAATAGAAACTGAATGTTTTTTTGTTGCAGTAACCTATGCGAACGGCATTTCCGCTCAACATTAATCTGTGCTGACCCTGTCCTACCTCGTAGGCCAAAGGTCTTCCCTTCCCTCGGCCTCTGCTAATATAATGCGTATGCCATTAATGACACAACTGTAATTACTATCATTGCGTGGTCGATAAGGTTGTTCCAATCTGTTTTTTTTGACATTATATTTCTCCTGTTTCTGTGTGGTGTGTTGTATAAATGGTGATCCTAATATATCAATACGAAACAATAAGTCAAGTCTTTTTTTTGAGTAGGAGAAGGGACGCCTATTTTCCCTTCTCCCGTTCTCAGTGTGATGTTTAGGCTGATTGCCCTAACACATCAGATAGGTTGCTCTGTAGGCTGTTTGCTGTATCCTCTGCCCATTCTGTGGGGTCAATCTGTTGCAACTGTCCCAATAAATCTCTTGCCCTGCCTGAACCGTTGAACCCCTTGATTGCAGACGTCGCGAATCGGTGCAAAGAGGCATGTTTCTGTAATTGCTCTTGTGGCCTGAGGTCGCGAAATTGAAACGTAAAAGAGTTATACCATGCCCACAGAGTTCGGTTTCCACCCTCGTATTCGTGCTGTGGCTCTACCCAATAATCCTCGACAGATTTCCATTCCTTTTCGCTTGTCAATATGCGCCTACTGCTCTCCTTTTCCCTGCGTGTATGACTTTTCAGTAGACCCATCAACGCGAAACCATCATCTTCGTCCATCTCGTAAGAGGCCATAGCGTCACGATCTCTGCGCGTGTCATCCCAAGAGTCTGATGCTTTATACATTGATAGCACAATTTGCTCGTTTAGATATTCAATGGCATTTCCACGATGCGAGCGCATAATATTAATGTCGCCTGTGATCAGCATATTGTCGCAGACAAAAACTCGCGCTCCAAACGCTATGGAAGCCTTCATCGACTTGTCATAAGAATTTCTACAACCCATAGCCATATTCATTCCCGTATCGCCATTTTTGTAATGGTGAACGAAAAACAATCGGTTGCCGTTTGCGTCTGTTACATATCGTTCGCCATCAAATTTAAAACCTTTTGGCGCAAGCAAATTATCCGCATGTTTGTACATCGACATGACAAAATCCTGATGAGGAACTGCCGTATATGACGAAGTGTCTTCAGGGACAGGAATTTGCGACAGGTCATTATACTCTACCTCGTTCTTGCCCATCATTGTGCTGTTGCCTATATCTCTACCTGCTTCGCCTACCTTCGTATGATTCTTGTTTTCTAAAACGTCAGAGGATACCTCTTTGCTAACCATGCGAGGAGTTCCGCTTGGCCGTTCGTCTGTGCTGATGTTTACTGTCCGTGAATCTATCATAATAGCTCTCCTTACTGTGTGGTGTGAGGGAGAGGAGCGAATCCCCTCTCCCTTCGTTGTGTTATCCGTTTTTTTCTGTGTTGATGTTTTTAATGATATTGATGAGGCCAAGGTTTACCAAAAGGTCGTCTTTGCGTTCTACTACATTTTCAAACAGGTCGCCTATGTGTTCGCCCGTCATACCCCAATTTACATAAATATCGTCATCGTCGTAGTCGTCTGTTATATCCTGTGTAATTTCGATGAAAAGATGGCCGTCGGGCGTTTCGTCGATTTCTGCTGTAACTGCCCATTCCTCGACCTTTTCGCCTTCGTTGTTTCTGCAAATAACACATCCTTCGTCAATCATTGTCTTGATTTGTTCAACAAATCCTAACTCGCTCGGATAAAACAAGGCCACCTGATGATTAAGTGCGTTGCTGTCATCGTTGCGTTGCGCTTTGATGGCTTCGTGCGAATCGTGGTAGCCTGTT
>TARA_R100000655_G_scaffold79365_2_pt1 | contig 17489 bp, 28 predicted proteins | sample TARA_R100000655 | Tara Oceans TARA_R100000655 (sample SAMEA2622497) | marine metagenome | biome: marine biome (ENVO:00000447); feature: deep chlorophyll maximum layer (ENVO:xxxxxxxx); material: "saline water (ENVO:00002010), including plankton (ENVO:xxxxxxxx)" | depth 90 m
CTACATTCTAATTTCATATTATCTCCAATTAGTTATCAGCCGTACTTTTAGGCGTTACCTAGGTGTGTACAGCATACCATGCGATTAGGTGTCCAATGCCTATTTTGGATGTTCTTTGACTTCTTCGCTCGTTATCCCTCTTTTTAAACTCTATTTAAGCATAGGCTGCACTTTATCCACTTTGGGATAAGCTAAGTTTAAATTTCTTAAGGTCCCTAAATTCCTGTTTTCATTAGTGTTTCTCCGTGTTAATAGATAGATAAAATCCACGGGTGCACCAAGTCTTCAAAATCAAGACTCACTCCTTAGAGGCTGTGTTCTTGTCTTATAAAGTGTTTCTGTATATAAGTATTGTAAGTGCTAATGGTTGTACTTTCCATGAAATACTTTACTAGGTATGTTAGCTCAACATATTATCCCATATATATACTTGACATCCTCATTATAAAACATTCTATTTTTATCTATCTAAATACTATATAATCCAGGACAGTATTTGCCCTGAAATTCACAATATTTACATTCCCAATTATATACGGGAACATTTTCTGTACCAGGTTTAAGCATTTCCGCTTCACCCTGTATACTATCACTTGTTTCGTTCAAGTCAGTCCAATAATTAAACGCTTCTTCAAGATATAGTTCACTAATCTTCTCTTCACGCATCATTGAATTGTCTTTGTTATACCACATAATAGATAGTCTTATATCAGTAATATCTTCTTCATTACCTAATCCTATTGCATAAGTAGCTAATTGTAATTCATAGTTCACACTTGGGTTCTTGTCTGGATTTCTACCAAATTTCATACGCCATTTCCAAGCTCCTGCTGTCTTAATATCATATACATGAATCATTTCACCTTCTCTATTAATAACACCTACATCTAAGTGTCCTACTACATTAAGTTCAGGTATTTCTATTCTATGTTCTGTAACAACTTGTAATTCATCAGGTTTATCTGCTCTTTCTTGTATGTCGTAATCTTTCATCGCTTCTTCAAAATCAGCGTGTACAAGAGTTCCAAGTCTTAGTAATCTAGCACTTTTTTCATCTAATGCTCCAACTTCTAAACCTTGTGTTCTATGTATTTGTTTTCTATAACAACTACCAGCACTACTAGCTGAGAACCAACCTAAATGGTCTTTGTATTTTTCACGATTCTCAACGCTTTTTTTTTGCAAGTATTTATTATATATTTTAGGTATGTCTATCATAGATTCCTCCGACAATAATATACGAATATTTCAGGTTATATGCAACACCTATTCAGGCTATAATAACCTTCTTAAATCATATAATAATTGATTGTTATTTTGAGTATCTTCTAACACATACTTACCAAAGTTTGCTTCTTTGTGTTGTATTCTTCTAGTATCAATATCAAAACCTTCTTCTCTAAGTCTAAATATAATAGCACTTAGCCTTGTTGCACGATAAAGTTCAAATGCATCTAAACTCGTAATATTACCATATTTCTTTAAGTGTTTTAATATCTTTACTGTTTGAGTATTTTTTCCAACTGTAAATCTTAACATTAGTACCTCTCAATCTTAATTCTAGTTTTCTTCTTTAAGAACTCACGAGTGTTTTGCATTAATCTTACAAACCAATGTGTTCTTCTGTAATTATTTAAAGCATCAACTATTGCTATTGCTTTACCACTACCTTTATGGTTTATGGAATATGCATTTGCATAATTATCATATCCATAATAATCTCTAACATCTTTTTTCACTACTTTTCACCTCCTATGGCTGAAATGCCCATGGTTTAACTGGAAACCATAATCTTGCTTTATTTTTTAAAGTTCCATTTTTATTTATATCTTGATGAAATATATAATAATTTTTCTTTAAGATAAATCTTGTATCAGTTTTAAATGGAATAATTTTAGTTTTAGGTATAAAATAATAAGGTCTACCATGCTGGTCTTCATGCATAGATAACCAAGATACTTTAGTAAACTTTTTATCTATTATTCTCCACATTTGATAACGTGGAATAGTATGTAAACTTTTATAATGCTTTCTATATTCTTTCACTTCATCTGTTACAACTATATTATCATCCCACATAGTATTAAACTTTTTTATTGTTTCTTTATAATAATCATTAGGAGTTATATGATATATATATTTATTATTAAACACTACCATATAATATGTTTTACCATGTCTATCTTTAGTTCTTCTAGCCCAAGCCATAGAATTTAACATTGTATCATATCCTTGACTACCGCTTTGTGTAAATGGTGCTAACAAATCTTTCATATCTACCTCTTTCTTTTTATTTAATCTTTTTTTTAAGCTGGAATCCTGAGATTATGGATTACAATGATATAACTTTAGCTAGGTTTTAGCCTAAACTCCCTTATTTGTTAGGAGGCATATCCACTCAGTTTTTATTCACCGAGTATTATATCAAGCCCAATAGGTATCGCCTATCACTCTTACTTCTGAGTTATTTCTACCCCTACTAAACTATTACTGGATTGCCACCCAATGAATAGTATTTCGGAATACCTAGCGAACTTGGAAGTTCATCTAGACATCTTCTATTACAAAGATGCTCGAGGGCTCTATGCTCTCAGAAGTTTCAAGTCTTTTCCCGATTGGTTTTGCCAATCACTCGTCATTGTTTATAACACGTATTTGTGTCTCTATAATTAGAGTAGACTATCAAAGTGAAACATGTGCTTGAAATAGCAATCAGGACTTCCTTTTGAGAAATCTATTGATTAACATGTCTCTATGTTCCTTATAGGAAAAGGTTTACATGGTCTTGGCTGTCTTATACTTACACTTTCATATAAGCATCTATACACCGACTAAATATAACAACCTGGTTCCTACACCTTTATGTCATATTCTATGGATTATTCCTATTGCTATTACTAGCTCAATTGATGTTGATTCACCAATATAGACTCCTACTAAGCGCCTGAAGGACTTACTTAATAGTTTTCTATGTATTCCAATTGCATACTCAAACACCAAAGTATATTGATGTCGCATTAATAACCCTACAATAAGCTATTAATACTTTATCCTTGTTTCCAAGTTTATTTAACGATTATATACAACCGATTCTTTTATGGCAGAATGGACCAAATCTTTATTGAACTTTATTAGATAGTATAAAGTCGTGAAGTCGTAAACTCACATTTAAGTCTAGAATTTATAAATGCGCTCAGTTAATTAATGTCACGAACTAAATATTAACTACCTAGTCATATTCAGATAATTCTATTGTCACCAACAAAATATGGACAACACGTAATGTTTTCAATCATCAAAAACTCTTCCTGACCGCTAGGCATACATTGTAATGTAATTTGACTAGGTTTGTTTTCTATTACTAACATTCGTTTAACTATTCCTTTTATATACTATCTAAAATAATGTAAAGGCGCACCAAGAGGTAAACAACTAACTTACTACGCTAAACTGATAAGATGCGCCTTAATAAATACTATGTAATGAGCGCTTTAATAACATTGTATCTAATTCTATGATACGTTGTCTTAGCTCACTAGCTGTTGTATTATTTCTAATAATTGATAATTCTCTAGTATAAGGTAATGGATACCCATATACTTCTTTGAAAGAATCTTTATACTGTATTAATAGTATATCTCTTTCATTATAACTCATCTCACTTAATGTCATATCTACCTCTTTTTTTTAGTTTTATTATGTGTTGATATAGAGACAAGGGGACTAATCCTTATCTCTACATCTTACTATAATGGTCATAGTATAAATCTTATCTATATTCATTTATAGAATATATATAACTATTAAATTCTCTAATATCTGCATTAACTTCTATTAAATCTGTTAAGTCATTATTCATTTATATCTCTTTTCAGTTTATCCCCATGTTATCCACATAATGTGTATATATAGAGTGTTTCTACTATCTACCTTTCTTTTCTTTTATTAGTAATATAAATAAATATAATACAATAAAAAAAACTGCAAGAGAGGACTAAGCCAATAAATAGTCCTCTCCCAATAATATACTTATCTCATAGATTCCTCCTTAAGAATTTAATATATCGTCTACGCTTTGTTCTGGTGCAGCATTAGGGTTATTCATATGCTGTTTAATAGCTCCAAGAATCTTGAGTCTATCTTTTACATCAGATGCAAGTTCTCTAGTATTCTTTGGCACTTCAGTGAAGCCTCCGAATCTATTGTCTTGAAATGACTTTGTACACTTGAATGAGTTACCTACTTCAAGTATCATTTTAGCCATGCTTGCATCTACCAGGTTGTCAGCGGAGTATCTTGATTGTGCTTTCTTTGCCACAATAACCTCCTCTTTAGTTAGGTTGATATTAATTACAATTCGTTTATAACGTAATTCTATATACTTATAATCCCCATCAGAGGGGGTACATACACATATATGAGTGCATTTCAAAATCCTACAATTTTTTGTTGCAAATAACATGGGGTATACTTATATTATATAGAAACAAAGGAGTCTGTATGACGATAACTAGTAAAGATTTAGGTGGCGGCAATGCTCTAACTGGAGTAGCTAGAAAAGAGCAAGAAGATAAACTTCGTAAAGAACAAAAGATAAATGAAAAATTGTTAGCTGCTGCAATTCTAAAAGTTAAAGAAGAACAAAGTAAACAATTAAAGAAAAAGAAAGAACCAAAGAAAAAGAAATCTACATAATCTACTATTATCTATTAGTATCTGCGATAGCTACGTAGATTACTTGAAGATAAAGTGTTTTATGTATTATGTCAAGGAAAAAATGTATGGGTACATCAATTAATTGGTTAGCTAGGTTATCACAAGAGGACCAGGAACGAATCTTGGGACATATTGAACGCTTGGTTAAATTAGAAAGGATATTGTCTAAACAGATTCTAGAAGATGAAGATATGACAATGGAATATGTTGAAAATGATGGCGATGCTGACGAAGGAACTAATAGTGTACCCATAGAAATCAATGGTAGAAAATATTTTATACACAAAGATGTTATGTATTTAATAGAATCTTTACACAAACAATTAGCAAAACGTGGAAAGTAAAAAAATTAAACACGTAAGACATTACGTCTATGATACAAAAAAAGAGTTTTTAAAGGACCATCCCAAAGGGATACTTCACTCCGAATGGAGAGATGCTAAACAAGGTGATTGGGTTAAGAGTGATGATGGTCGTATTGTCCAACTTTTAAAGGTTTCCAGTAATCTATCGCATCCAAAAGATTCTAAAAACTATAAACAATCTAAAGGCTATGTAAGAACGATAGTTGGAACATTTATCAATTCTAAGAAAACTTACATGGACACGGACTTTGAAAAACACCCGAATCGCTACACATTTAGCACTAAAATCAAGAATACTTCTAGTAGGGTAAAGGAGAGGTCCAAATGTACAAACAGGGAGAAAATTTTCGCCACTAGCGTGGCAGTAGGAAAAGACGCTGTGAATGCTTATATGAAAGCATTTACTGAAAAAAATCGTAATACGGCTAGAAAAAAAGCTGTAATATTACTAAAACAGGAGCGAGTAATGAGTGAGATAGAAAAAACTTCAAAAGAGATAGCTAAAGAGCTAGGGATTGACCATGCATATATATTAGGTTCCCTAAAACAATTAGCTGATACAAGTGAAGACCAAAATATTGCATTGCAATCTTTAAAAGAACTAGGAAAAGCAATCGGTACGCTAGGTAATCAAGTTAAAAAAATAGAAACTGGAGTAGTTGGAATGTTCCAAGGATTTAGTCCTGAAGAAATAGAAGGAGCATCAAGAGCTATACTTCCAGAAACAACTTCCGAGGAGGAGAGAAAATGATATGTCCACATTGTAGTAGTATGTTGACAAAAAAAGAAGGTAAAAAACGCAACAAAAATACCGTTAAACAACAATTTAGCTGTAAGTCTTGCGGAAAATGGTTTTCCATACCAATACCTTCTGATGTAAAAGAATACGACAAGAAGCACATAGAGCCAGGAAAATTATTTCAAGTAAAAAGTGATGAAAAACTACGAATACACGGATTGACGGATATACACGTAGGAGCACACGAATTTGATTTGAAAAAATTTCAAGAGGCAATCAAAATTATATATGAAGACCCAAATGCACGATGGTTTGGTAATGGAGATATGATAGAACTGATTCCCCCTAATTATAAAATAAATCAAAGAGGGCAAAGTATTCCACCAGAAGAGCAATATTTAAGCTTTTTAAAACTGGTACAACCCATACAGGATAAGTGCCTATTTATAAGAGGAGGGAATCACGACTATCTAAGAAGTTTTAATATATTAGATTTTGATGTATGTAAGACTTTAGCAAGTGAAATGGATGTTCCATATTTCAGATTGCCTGGATACGCACAAATAACTATTGGCGACAAAGATTGGTTTCTTGTTAGTGGACACGGAAAAAGTGGAGCTAAAAATGGAGACACAGAATTGGATAAAATGGCTTCGGTTTATTCTGATGGAGATGTATACTTTTTAGGACATAATCATCAATTGTATTGTAAGCCAATTGATTCATTGACAATAGAAGACGGAGAAGAAAGTCTAAAACGAAAATGGTATGTAAGAGGAGGGTCGTTCCTCAGATACGCAGACTATGCTCGTTATAGCTTCTATGGAATTCAACGTACGGGTTGGATTACTATGGAATTTACTAAAGATAAAATAAACTGTTGGGAGAATTAAAATGCCAAAAGTAGGAAAAAAAACATATTCGTACACTAAAGCTGGTAAAGCAGCAGCTAAAAAAGCTATGAATAAATTAAAGAAAAAGAAGAAAAAGAAATAAATGAGAAGAAGAATATTCGGAACCTTTGTAAAAAGGGTTAAAAGAAAAAAGAAGACTAGACAAGGTATGAGTAATAATACTAAATACTATACTAAAGAAAGTCCAAACTATAAAAAAAGAAAGGTAGGTCAAGGTGGCTAAAAGAAATAAACCTACATTATCTAAGCATGATTTAGTAAGAGCAATTAAAGAAATAACTATGCAAATAGATATGCTCTATAGACATGTAACTATGATAGATAATGTTTTAGATAAATACATTCATATGAATAAAGATGAAAATAAATTAAAAAAATATATGGAAGATTTATTAGAAAAGAAAAAAAATGAACAAAATACAAAACATAAGCAAAGCGGAAGAAGCGCTAAGACTAGCAAGTAAAGATATGATTGCATTTGGGAAGTTATTTCTTCCTGATGATTTTATGCGAAGTGAAACACCTCCATTTCATTATGAAATGGCTGATGCTATTGATAACCCAGAAGTTAAACAATTAGCAGTTATTTTACCTCGTGGTCATGGAAAAACTGTGCTTACTAAATGCTCAATTATTAAAGACTTTTGTTTTTGCCCTAAAGACGATATGCTATTTTATGCATGGGTATCTGCTACGCAAAAACTTAGTACTGGTAATATGGACTATATTAAATATCATTTTGAATTTAACGATAAAATAAAATATTATTTTGGTAATATGAAAGGGAAAAAATGGACAGAAGAAGATGTGGAGTTAACCAATGGATGTAAACTCATTAGTAAATCAAATGTTGCGGGTATTAGAGGAGGTGCTAAATTGCATAAAAGATACGACCTCATCATACTTGACGACTTCGAACACGAAGCAAATACTATTACGGCTGAAGCAAGGTCTAAAAACAGTAACCTCGTTACTGCTGTTGTTTATCCTGCTATTGAGCCTCATACTGGTCGTCTTAGGGTCAATGGTACTCCTGTGCATTATGATAGCTTCATCAATAATCTTATCGTTAATTATGAACGTCAAGGAGAAAACCAAAAAGATTTTGCGTGGAGAGTAATTACTTATAAAGCTATATTGCCCGATGGAACTTCTTTGTGGCCTGGTTGGTTTCCATTAGAAAAGTTAGAAGAAAAGAAAAAATTCTATCAAGATAGTGGAACGCCTTCTAAATTTTTCCAAGAATATATGATGCAAGTACAATCTGAAGAAGATTCTATTTGGACACAAAAACATATAAAATATTGGGAAGGATATTACGAATATGACGATAATGATAATATAGGGTATATTATAAAAGACGGAGAAAAAATTCCAGTTAATACATTTATTGGATGCGACCCAGCTACAGATATTGATACAAAAGAATCAGATTTTAGTGTTATTATGGTTATTGCAGTTGATGCAAATAATAATCGTTATGTATTAGAATATGAAAGACATAGAAGTATTCCTACATTAGGAGCAAAAAATGTAGACGGAAAAATATTTGACAAAAAAGGCGTAGTAGATTATATTATTGAACTGTATCAAAAATACAATTGTAGTAGCGCAACAGTAGAAGATGTAGCTATGAATCGTAGTGTTTTTCAAGCTCTTAATGATGAAAGGAGGAGAATTAATCGTTACGATATTAGCGTAATTCCTGAAAAACCAGGGGGAACACAGAAAAGAAATAGAATTTATTCAGGTTTATCTGGCATTTTTAGCGTAGGTTCTTTATATTTTAGGGAAAATATGTTTGATTTAATTAATGAAATCATTACATTTGGACCAAGAATGGCTCATGATGATACAATTGAGGGACTATATTATGCTAATTTACACGCTTTTCCTCCTAATTATAAGTCTGATGGAGCAAAAAATAAACCAAAATGGTACAAACCAAAAAGAAAAGCAAAAAGTTGGTTAGTAGCTTAAAGGAGAAAGAAAGATGTGGGCAATATTTAAAGATAAAAACGAATATAATGAAAAATCTATTATTGGATTTATTTCTTTTGCACTTATGTGTGTATTTGGAGTTGTAGATTTAGTAACAGGTTTATTAGGACAAGAAATTATTATTAATGATAATATTTACAACTCTTTTGTTTGGGTAACATTAGGTTCGTTTGGAATTGCTGGAGCAGAAAAAGTTTATAAAAAATAAGGAATAAATTATGCCAAAAAACTCACAATACGCAGGAGAAACAAAACAAGATTTTCAAAATAGAATGGCTAAACAAGAAGAGCCTAGCTACATTGTTGCTAAAGAAGATAGAGAAGGACATAAAGAATATTTGTTTGGAATAGATTTATATAATGGACCAATTGATAGCGAAAATACACCTGAATATCAACAAGCAGCACAATTAAACGCAGCTTTAGATGAAAGAGGTTTTGATGATAAGAAAAAAATGCAATATGGATATGGATTAAAAACTGGACAACCTGTAGATTTAATGTTTACTGGAGAATGGGATGCCTATAATGAGTATGGAGATAATTTTAAAGAACAAATGCCTGCGGAAGAATATGAAGATTTATATGGAAAACCTAGACAAAGTTTAGGAGGCAGATTAAAAGGTGCTATAAAAAAAATTGATATAGTAGATAAATTAATGCAAAAATTTGATATGTTAAAATAATGGCAAGTTTTGGTAAAAAATCACAAGAAAAATTGAATACTTGCGACCCAAGATTAATTGAACTATTTGAAAAAGTAGTTGAAGATTTTGATTGTACTGTTTTACAAGGACATCGTGGGGAAGAAGAACAAAATAGATTATTTGAAGAAGGGTTTAGTAAATTGAAATATCCAAAAGGTAAACATAATCAATATCCGTCATTAGCTGTAGACGTTGCTCCTTATCCAATAGATTGGAAAGATAGAGAAAGATTTACGTATTTTGCTGGTTTTGTTATGGGTATTGCAGCTTCAATGGGACTTATTGTTCGTTGGGGTGGAGATTGGGATAGAGATACAGAATTAAAAGATAATAATTTTGATGATTTACCACATTTTGAAATAAGGGATTAATATGAGTTTAGTAAGAAATATTAATAAAAGAAAAAAAGCTGGAACAAGTAGAAGTAAGGCAAAAAGCACAATTACTAAAAAAGCATATAATAATATGAAAAGTAATTGGGGTAAAAAAAGGAACAAGAAATAATGGCTAAACGAGGAAGAAAAAATAAAGCTGACATAAATAAACATTTGTTTAATAAAGCAAATAATTATTATAGAAAAAAATGGTTTACTGACTCACAATTAAGTATGGATTTTTATTTAAATGAGCAATTAACTCATGATGAAAAAAATGAATTACAAGAATCTGGTATGCCAGATTTTATTATTAATAGAATATCTCCAGCAATAGATATTATGAAATTTTTTATTACAGCTAACAATCCTAGATGGCAAGCAATTGGAACAGAAGGTAGCGATATAGATATAGCAAATGTTCACAGTTCTATAGCTGAATATTGTTGGCATTTATCTAATGGTAAAAGTTTGTTTGGTCAAGTAATACAAGATTCTTTAGTTAAAGGTATTGGATATTTTAAAATAGATGTAGACCCAGATGCAGATGAAGGTGCTGGAGAAGTTGTGTTTGAAAATGTAGATGCTTACGATGTTTATGTAGACCCTATGAGTAGAGATTTTTTATTTCGTGACGCTAGTTATGTAATAATACAAAAAAATATTTCAAAAACAGCTTTAGTTAAATTATTTCCACAATATAAAAGAAAAATTGTAAGAGCTAGCGGTCAAACTCAAAGTAAACAATATTCTTTAAGAAATGTACACGATTCAGAAACAATACAACCAGGAGATGTAGAATATGAAGCATATACATTAGAAGGAGAACAAGATGAAATTCTAGATTTTTACGAAGTATATTCTAAGGAAAAAATTCCTTTTGTAAACGTATTTGCAAAACAACCTCCTTCTCCTGAAGAAGTTGCATTAATTAAAGAACAAGCTAAAGAACAAATGGAAAATGTCGCAGCTGAATTGCAAGTATCTGCAAAAGAAAAAGAATTAGAATTGCAACAATTAGTTCAAGAAGGTGAAATGTTGCCAGAAAGAATGCAGTTAGAACTTACAAAAATACAAAAACAACAAGAAGCGCAATTAGCAGAACAACAAGCAATTATAGAAGCTGAACTTACAGAATTAAACACGAGAACAGTTCAACAAGTTATGGAAAAATCTAAATTTGAAAAATTATTATTAAATGAAGAATATGCAAAATTAGTTGTTGACGTTATAAGTTTTTTTAAAACTCAAGTAAAAATGTGTGCTTCGGTTGGTGATATGTATTTATATGAAGCGTTGTTGCCTATAGAAGATTATCCTATTGTTCCAATAGTTTATAATCATACTGGTACACCATATCCCGTAGGAGCTGTAACTCCTATGATTGGTAAACAAAGAGAAATTAATAAAGCTCATCAAATTATGTTACATAATGCAAATTTAGCTTCTAGTCTTAGATGGTTATATACTGAAGGAAGTGTAGATGAAGAAGAATGGGAAAAATATTCAAGTTCTCCTGGAGCTATGTTAAAATATAGACAAGGATTTGAAGTTCCAACAGCTATACAACCAGCTCCTATAAATAATGCTTTTTATAATATTACGCAACAAGGTAAACAAGATATAGAATATATTAGTGGAGTAGCATCTAGTATGCAAGGAGTTGGAGACCAAAGTCACGAAACTTATCGTGGTATGTTAGCTATGGATGAATATGGAACTAGAAGAGTAAGACAATGGGTAAATAATTGCGTAGAACCAGCATTAGAACATATAGGAAAAATATTTAGAGATATTGCTCAATATACCTATACTGCCCAAAAAGTTTTTAGAATAGTTCAACCAGAAGCTGGAGCAAGTGAAGCAGAAGTAAAAGAAGTTTCTATTAATATTCCAATATATAATGATTTTGGTAAAGTAATTAATAGATGGAATGATTTTCAATCAGCAAAATACGATGTAAGAATTGTAGCAGGTTCTACACAGCCAGTTAATCGTTGGGCTTTGTTAGACGAATATTTTAAATGGTATCAAGCTGGATTAATTGACGATGTTGCTATGATTGAACAAACTGATATTAAAAATAAAAAAGCTTTATTAGAAAGAAAGAGTGTTTATTCTCAAATGCAACAACAAATTGCTTCTATGGAAGAGCAAATGAAAGATAGCCAAGGAACAATTGAAACATTAGAAAGACAATTAGTTCAAGCTGGTATTAAAGATAAAATTAATGAAGGCTCTAAAGTTATACAAAAATCCGTAGTAGACACAAAAGCTGAACAAAGAATATTACAAAGTAGATTAAATGATATGTATACAGAAACTAAAAAAGAACTAGAAACTGAAGAAGATAAATAAATATTGTTAATTAAAAATTATAACTGTAAATTAAAAGGAGTACAGTATGAATGAAAATATGAACACGGACAACTTACTAGAAGATGATGCTGTTAAAGCAGAAAATTCTGTAACCCCACAGGTAGATGATACTGTGGCTGATGATTTTTTTACTCAGCTTGACAAACAAGTTATGGGCGAAACACTAGACCAGCCAAAAGTTGAAATGCAAGAGGAAGTTGTACAACAACCTCAAGTAGAGCAACAAGTTGCGCCAGAAATGGATGCAACTAATTTGGAAAAGAGATATTCAGATTCTTCTCGAGAAGCAAAGAGACTTAATACTCAATTGCAAGAGATTGAACCTTATATGCCTTTACTAAATGCAATGAAAGAAGACCCTAATTTAATCACTCACGTGAGAGGTTATTTTGAGGGTGGCGGCTCAGCACCAAAAAGCGTAAAAGAGCAGCTTGGCATAGATGAAGATTTCGTTTTTGATTATGATGATGCTTTGTCGGACCCAAATTCATCATCTGCAAAGTTGTTTAATGCAACAGTAGATGGAGTAGTACAAAGAAGGTTAGGTGATTTTGCACAAAAACAATCTGAGCAATCACGTAAAGCTACTGAAGAAGCAGCTTTTAAAAGCAAACACAATGTTTCAGAAGCAGATTACGATGATTTAATGGATTATGCAAAATCGCATAAATTAACATTAGAAGATGTTTATTATTTAAAAAACAAGGATAATAGAGACCAACAGGTAGCTCAAAATTCTAGACAAGAAGTAATAAATCAAATGAAAAATGTTAGACAAATGCCTACAAGTATTGCTTCTAGTGGAAATAGTCCTAAAGAAGAAAAATCAATAGACGATAGCGTGTTTGACAAGTTGTTAGCTCAAGGTTCTGGGTTAGATAAGTTAATGTAAACAAACCCATAAACCCTTAGGAGGTTAACATGGCTGAACAAGACTATCCTGTAGCAAGTCCTATTTTTGGAAGTTACAGTGAAGGGTTAACTGAATCCTATCGTAATGATGTAGCATTGTCTACAGGTGATTTACGTAGAAGATACGATTTTAGTGAGAGATTTTCTGAATTGTCTCTTTCTCAAACTCCGTTTTTTAGATTAGTATCAACACTAGCTAAAAAGCCAACGGATGACCCACAATTTAAATTCACAGAAAAAAGACACTCTTTTATGAAAAGATACGCATATTGTGTAGGTTTCAGAAAAGCAAGTGGAACAGTAGTAAACGATGCAGCTTTTAAAAAGCTTGCAGGTGATGCTGTTATTGACGGTGTAGGAAATGAATTACAATTAATATTTGCTTCAGATTATAAATCTGCAGGTAATTTACAAAATGTATATTCACAAACTAATGGTGCAATTAAAATTGGTGACGTAGCAACAAGACCTGAATTTTTCCAAAAAGGTCAAGTAATTAAAGTTCCTACTTCATCAACAGCTCAAGGCGGTGCTCCAACTGACTATATGTTATTTAGAGTAACTGAAGTTAAACCATCAGGTGCAGGTGCAACACTTAACATTGGCGGTGGCTCAATTGCTGCAGCAGAAGTTATTGAACTTAAAGGAAAGATTTTAAGATTTCCTACTGGTTCTTTAGAAAATGCGGCTATGAGAAGTGACGCTAACGTAGCAGCAGTAGCTTCATTAGATATTGCTGAAGACTTAGAAGGTAGAAGAAGTTACGTAGTGGGTAATGCTCACGAAGAAGGTTCTTCTCTAACTAACGAAGAGTGGAAAGACAATCCATACTCAACTGGCTATGGACAAACACAAATCTTTAGAACACAATTTGGTATGACAAATACTGCAAGAGCAACAGCTCTAAAGTATGAACCAAATGAGTGGGCAAGAACGTGGAAAGAAAAGCTAATTGAACACAAATGGGATATTGAACACGCTGGACTATTTAGTACACAAGTTAGTCAAGATTCAATAAATCATACTCAAGGTGCAGTAGACTATGTTTTAAATTACGGAAACCTATTTTCTTGGACTAGCGCTAAGACTATAGACGATTTCTTACAAGACATGTCTAGATATCAAGACCCAAGATACAATCAAGACGCAGCTACAGTATTCTTATGTAGTACTGAAGTTTACACTTGGTTGCATAAACTAGGCGGATTCTTTAAACAGAATCTTGGCATTGGTCAAACTAATGCTGGTGCTTCAAATGCTGGAAATCAAGCATTATTTGGCGCAGACCTAGCAGTTACTGGTCGTAAAAAAGTAATGGGATTAGACGTAACAACTATTACAACAGTATACGGTAGCATGAATGTTGCTAGATGTATTGCTTTAGATGGTTCACACGTTAAAATCTTAGCACTTAACATGAACAATGTTAAATACAGACCACTAGTTGGTAACGGAGTTAATAGAGACACTTCTATTTATGTCGGAGTTCAAAATTTAGAGAACTCAGGTGTTGATAAGAGAGTTGATATGATTCTAACTGAAGCTGGTTTCGAATACATGATGCCAGAATCACACGCTATTTGGGTATAACTAAATAGATAATTTGCATTGGGTCTTTGTAGGTTCTTTACCTCCTTTCTCCCTGCGGGGGCCCAATTGCGAATAGGAGATATATATGAAATTATGGGAAAAAGTAAATAATATAACTGGAAACGCTTCTAAAGCTAGATTTTTAGTAGAACATCTAAATGCAGGTGCTAAATTTATTGTATCTAGTTTACCTGAAAAGTTTTTATGGTCTATTGCTTCTGAAGTAGAAATAGATGGATTTAATAGTACTGGAACAAGTATTATTGGAGATGGTTCTTCTTTAGCGTACGATAAAATATTAGCAGTATATCGTAATGATGGTAATAAAAAAAGAATAGCAAAAGAAATTCCTGATATAAATATACACGCAACAGATGAATCTGATAGTTTAGGACTACCTACTAAAATGTTTCCCGTATATTATAAATTAAATGGTAAAATATATATTAAACCAGACCCTGATTATAATGCACATAACCCAGCAGGTAGCAGTTTAGTGGATGAAACTTGCGATACTACAAGTGGAAATACAACTGTGGGAATAGACGACAACACAGCTTTAAATGTTGGAATGAAAGTAAATGGTTCAGGTATACCATCTGGAGCTACAATAGAATCTATTCCAGGCAATACTACTCAATTTGTATTATCAGCAGCTGCTACAGCAAGTGGTACAAATGCTACTTTGACATTTAGTCAAGTATATACACCAGTAGGAGGAACTCCAACAGGAGTTAGTTATTTAGGAGGAGATAAAGGAGTGATTGTTTATTCAGCTCCTCCAATTATTGATGAAAATAGCGATGCATGGGTATTAACGGAATTTGAAAACGTAGCTTTATTATATGCAGCATCATTAGATATGTTAAGGTTATCTAGTTCAATAGATGCTGAAAAGATTTTTGAAGGAGGTATGGCTTCTTTAGATACAATAAGCAAAACAAGTTTAAGTGCAATTCATTGGTTGCAAGATGAAGACCCTGAAATGGCTAACGCAGTTATTCAAACATCTCAAGGAAATTTAGCTATTGCAAGTCAAAGAATACAAGCATCTATGGGTTTTTATCAAAGAGCAATATCTGAATTGCAATCTATTACAGGAGCTTTAGGAGCGCCTGAACAACAACAAAGAGCTCAAAGACAACAACAAGGAGCAACATCGTGAAAATTTTAGAAATTATGGAAAGAGCAAATACACGTGATACTAATTTAGTAATTGCGTATATTAAAGATGCGTTTTTACACATGCAATCAACAAATGAAATAAACACAAAAGTTTATAAAACAAATGTAGTAAAAAATACAAGAGATTATGATTTGCCTGCTGGATTAATTGCTATAAAAAGTATTAGTGTATTAGATACTGAAGATGATAATAAATATAAAAAAATTAGAAGATTGCAAAGCGAACCAAATGTTACTGAGGATACAAATCCATGAGCTATGATACAAATTTAACATATTGTTATATGCAACAAGGCAAACAACTTCGTCTTTACAAGTTTGTTAGAAGTTCAAGTAGAATTGTTGACAATCAAGGAAGAGTTACAGGGGGAATAAGAAGTAGAATTAAATATCCAGATGAAAACATTACAGAAGGTTTGCGCATAGAATATACTGCTATTGAAAAACCTTTTGTAGACGAAGACCCAGAAACAACAACAAATTCTAGTTTAACTGAGCAATCTAATCCATCTGAATCAGCTCATGTAAATTTAAATAGAATATTAAGTTTAGCGGTAGTTTGTTATGTAAGAGCGCAATTAGCAGAAAGAGCTGGTAGTTTAGAATTAAAAGAATATTATATGAAAGAATTTTATAAAAAAATGGCTGATAATGAAAGTAATAAAAACAAAGTATTTATAGCAAATGCAATGAAACCTTTCGCAGTCAAATAACAGGAGAAAACAATGGGTTATAAAGGACTTAATGATTACGCAGTACAAGAGAGTGTTGCTCCGTATATCAAAGCAGTAGTTGCAACGGGAAATGACCAAGACGCTTGTAGAGCCGTGCATATGAAAGGCACATCAGCAAACGTTAATTTAACAGTAAATGGTGTTGTAGTAGCATTTCATTTGTTAAAAGGACACACATATTCAATTTGTGCAACAAAAAGTAGTTCAACAGACGTAGTATTTTTATATTAGGAGTAAAATATGATTTCAGCAAATCAATATCAAGATATAGAAATACAGCAAGGAGCTGATTTTGAAAACCAAATTACATTTGAAACAAGTCATGGAATGGATACAGAAAAGCAATTTGTAGGTAAAATACAAAAAGATTTTGCAAATAGTACATTCACAGGACCTAAAAAAACAAATGATAATATCGGAACAGAAATAAATATAGTAGATGCTACTTGTGATATTACTGACGGAAGCGCTAATGTTACTATGGATAGTACAGCAAATATAAAAGTTGGAATGAAAATTACTGGTTCTGGGTTGACTGGAACTACTGTTCAATCTATAACTAATTCTACTACTTTTGTAGCTTCGTCAAATTCTTCAGTAACTGGAACAAATGTTACATTAACATTTAATGATACTTGGGCAAGTGATAATAATATAACTGAAATACAATTTGATTTAGTTGCTAGTGCAACTGGAAATACTGTAACCTTAACATTGCCAGCTGAAGCAACACAATATTTTACAGATGATTTTGAAGGAGTGTGGGAATTGGTAGAAAAAGATGTATCAGTTGCAACAAATCCTATTTATACTAGACATATACAAGGTGATGTAGTTATTTCTAAAGGTATGATACAATTAAATGATACATGG
>TARA_R100000655_G_scaffold110106_1_pt1 | contig 17469 bp, 17 predicted proteins | sample TARA_R100000655 | Tara Oceans TARA_R100000655 (sample SAMEA2622497) | marine metagenome | biome: marine biome (ENVO:00000447); feature: deep chlorophyll maximum layer (ENVO:xxxxxxxx); material: "saline water (ENVO:00002010), including plankton (ENVO:xxxxxxxx)" | depth 90 m
AAGCAATTAATATACCTCTTAAATCATTAGAATAATTATACATAAATACACACTATAAAAAAAGAAAAAGAAATACTAGAATTGTTAGACAGGATTGAAGAAAACCTAGAAACCTGTTGTAGCATAACAATGGAACAAGATAATGTATTAGAAATGGTAGATAAAATAAAAAATTTAATAAATGGAAATAATTAGACACTTATTGGGACTTTGTGGAGAGTCACATTTAAACTTAATAACATTGATATTAGGAACACCTATATTACTTTACATTACATATTACTTAAAACTATTTAGATAATGGCTAATAAGAATAAATATACATTAGAGCAAATCAAAGACGCAATAAATAAAGCAGGTGGTTTTATTTCAATAGCCTGTAAGAGTTTAGGTTGCACAAGAAAGACAATATATAACTATATAGAAAAATATCCTGAATTGAAAGAGGTGGTAAATGACATTAGGGAGCATTATTTAGATATTGCAGAAGCTAGTCTAATACAAAAGGTAAAAGATGGTAATACTCCTGAATTACTATTCTATTTAAAAACAATAGGAAAAACTCGAGGGTATGTTGAGAAACAGCAAATAGATTTATCTAGTGGAGATGATCAAATTAAAAAAATAGAAATTGAAATTATTAAACCTAAAGGGAACGAGAATACTAAATGATAACTTAAATGCTAAAACAAAGATAGTAGTTAATCAGGGCGGAACAAGGAGTGGAAAAACAATTGCATTACTACAGCTTATAATTATTAAGGCATTGCAAGATAGTGGTAAGGTATTTACAATAGTCAGAAAATCATTTCCAAGTTTAAGACAATCAGTCTTAAGAGATTTTATTAATTTATTAGTCGAGTATAATTTATATAATGAAGACAAACACAATAAGTCAGAACAGGTATTTAAATTAGGCAACAATCTTATAGAATTTGTTTCATTAGATCAACCTCAAAAAAAGAGAGGAACAAAGCGAGATATACTTTTTATTAATGAGTGCAATGAGTTATCCTATGAAGATTATTTTCAATTGATTATTAGAACAAATGAGAAAATATATATGGACTTTAATCCCTCAGATGAGTTTCACTGGATATATGACAAGGTATTAACTAGAGATGACTGCACCTTTATTAAATCAACGTATAAAGACAATCCATTCTTAGAACAATCATTAGTAGATGAGATTGAAAGATTAAAAGATACAGACAGCAATTATTGGAACATTTATGGATTAGGCGAGAGAGGTGTTAGTCAAAGTATAGTATTTCCTAATGTGCAAATAGTAGAACAATTTAATGGTCAATTATTAGGGTATGGTTTAGATTTTGGATATGCTGTTGATCCAAGTGCATTGATTGTAGTTTATAAAAATGATGACAAGTTATTCTTTAAAGAATTAATATATGAGAGAAAGCTAACTAATGACATGATAGCTAAAAGGTTTGAGGAATTAGGAATAGATAAAAGAGTGTCTATATATGCAGATAGTGCCGAACCTAAATCTATTGCTGAAATTCATAGGTTTGGTTGGAATATAAAACCAACATCAAAAGGTAGAGATAGTATAAACATAGGAATAGATATATTAAGAAGATATAAACTATTTGTAGATAAGAATAGTCATAATTTAATTAAAGAATTTAGAACATATAAATACGAAATAACCAAAGATGGAATAGTGACTACAAAACCAATAGATAAAGACAATCATGGTATAGATGCTGTTAGATATGCTTGTTTGATGAATTTAAGCAAACCTAACTTTGGAAAGTATTATATTGCATAGAAACAAAAAGTAAAAATTTATATTTAATAAAATGAGAGTAGAGTTAGTAATACCGAATGAATGGAAAGATATAACAATTCAACAATTCCAAGAATTTGAAGAAAATATATCTTCTGATAAAAACAAAACAGAAAAGTTAATAAATAGTATTTCTATACTTTGCAATGTAGAAACGAGAATAATTAAAAAATTAAAAACCAAAGATTTGCAAGAGATTGCTGTTGAGATAAATAAATTAGAACAAAAGAGACCATTACAGTTTGAATTGCAAAAGATAATAGAATACAAAGGTTTTAAGTATGGTTTAATACCTAACATGAGTGAAATGACTACAGGAGAGTTTATAGATTTAGAATCATGGGCGAGTGATAGTAAAGCAATGAAAAACTTGCATAGGATTATGAGCATATTATACAGACCAATTGTAGGTAGTATTAATATGGCAGGACAATATAATATAGAATCTTATGAGCCGACTATTGAAAAGGAAAACTTAATGTTAGACCTACCAATGGATATAGCTCTAGGGTGTGTAAATTTTTTTTTTCTTTCAGGCGGACAACTTATAAAGAGTTTGCACAGCTCTTCGAACAAACAGAAAAAGTAAATGACAAAAATGATGCTATTAGACAAGAGGGATCAAACACACTGCAAGGCAAATATGGTTGGTATAGCATTATATATGGTTTAGCAAAAGAAAATATATTAAACATTAGTAAAGTGACTAAGATACCAATTTATGAAACATTAACCTTTTTATGTTATCAAATGGATTACCAAATAGAATTAAAAAAACAACAAAAAAATAGTATAGTATAAATGGATAAGAATACAAAATTAGACAGCAACTATCTCAGTTATGAATATATAGTAAATCAGTTTCAAACAATAGGCGAGAAATCATTGGTTATTAAAACAGTGTTAGTAGGACCTATTGAAGAAATAGATATTGAAAAGCAAAGCAGAGAAAATTATCCTATTCTATACATTGAACCTACAGGGATCACAGTAAATAACTTTATTCAAACATTCTCATATAATGTAGCATTACTAGACACATTTGATCAAAACGAAAGTTATAATAACCGAAATTTAGACAATTTAGAAGGAGATGTTAATGTATCACAACTACATGCTGATTTTTCTGACATGAGAAACAAAATACTAAGCGATAGCTATTATTCTATGCAAATGGTAATATCTTCTTTTGTTCAAAACATTAAATTAGCTTCTTGGGTAAATTCAGAAGTAGATTTACAAATGCCTATAAACTTAACACCAATAGCAACACAGTATGACAATATGCTATATGGTTGGACAGGCGACTTTACAATTACTGCGAATAATAAGAATAACTTGTGCATTACTCCAATAGTTCAACAAACTTAAATATGCAAATTACTCAAGATGATTTATATAACACAATACAAGTTTTCCAAAATTATGGTAAACAAGTAAAAAGGTATGCAAAAGCAAACTTAGCACAACGAGGCAAGAAAGGAGAGTTATATAAAAGCATAGATTATAATGTCAATGTAGATGGTAAGAAAGTAAATGTTTCAATAGTTATTAATCCACCTGCTGATGAGTATTGGGCGTATGTAGAAAGTGGTGTAGAGGGTAGAGAAAAAAAACTACCCAATGTAGGCAAGAATAGCGATATGTTTGACTTGCCTAATTTTAAGTTTAAAAGACACAATATAGCTGAGGGGGTAATAGAATCATGGATTAAGAAAAAAAGCATTAGAGGGCGAGTAAATAAGAAATGGAAAGGTGCAGGAAATAGAGGTGGACAATTTATTAAAGATAAGACATTTGCATTTTTAATAGGTCGATCAATTGCAAAGAGAGGATTACCATGGACAGGTTTTTTATCACAACCAATACTAACACAAAACCAAAACTTAACCAATGATCTCTTAGATGCGTTTGGAACAGATATAATAAAGAAATTAGATTTTGAATTTAAAGTAAAATAAGATGACACTAATAATAATACAAAACCCAATATCTCAAGAAAATTTAGTATGGATACCTATATGGTGGAGAAAGCATTTAATAGTTGGTATAGGTCAAGATAGCGACATATCTGCACTATATAAGTATAAATTTGTGTTAGCTTTATATTTAGATTCAACATCAGGAACACAAATAGCCAAAATTAAACAACCTTGGAATGGGTATGAAACATCTAGTGGAGTTAACAGAAGAACATTTTTTGACATAAAAGAAATAGTTGCAAGTTATGTAAGTTTTACAACACAAGATTCTAATAATACAGATTTTGAAGATGATAAAGCAATACATTCTTTAGGCATGAATAATCCTAATAAGATTTATGGTCATAGCAATAACATTGTAAGAAAAATTGCTTTTAAAGCATGGGTAGAATATAGTGCAACAGTAAATGGTGTTCCTACAGAAGATACATCGGACACAGTAAATAATACTAATTATTTTCAAAATGCTACAGCAATACAGCCACCAGAGGCAACAATGTCAGAAATGAATCTGAATAGTCAAATTTTAGATGTGTATAATCCTAGTGGCACTTCTTCAAAATTATTGACAGATGCAGATTATACAGATGCTAAGGTTAATATCAAGTATGATTTTAGTGCAATGCAGTCAAGTGGATCAGCAGAAGATTTAAGGTTTAATACTACTAAATATGTGCAGTTTATTAATCAACAAGATAGATCAACTATTGCTTATCGACCTGCAACTAAAGCAAAATTATTCAAAATAGAATTATTCCATAGCGCAGGTGACATGAATGATACTATTACAAGTGATGGAACTACAGGTGGATCAGCAAGTCCTGTGAGTGATGAAACTAGAATCTTACACTTTGGTTGTGGTCCTCGCAATTTTCAATCTTGCACTAATTGGGATAGTGGAAATACAGATTTAGCAGATAAAATAGCTAGTGGGGATTGGTATTACTATACTATACAAACTCAATCAACAGGCGGACTACAAGGAACTGCTTTATATTATTTTGTTAATGGTAAGTATGCAAATGATAACATGGGTTGCAATATATGGAATAGGGCATTGTTAGCAGGAGACAACACTTCTGACAATTTATCTTATGTTAGATTAGGTTGGATTAATAGTTTAGGAACTTGGGATTATTTTAACTTTGCTTGTAAAAATACAGAAACAATTGAAATAAAAGAAAGAATAGACATGCAAACACCTCGAGGCATATTCAATGAAGCATATTATACAGAAAGGGCAACTGCATTAACTCACAGATCACTATCTATTGAAGCCAAAAGAAAAATGACACTACACACTGGTTATTTGTCAGATGGAGAAGGAAAATATCTACAATGGCTATTAAAGTCGCCTTTAGTTCATTTTGTTTGCATGGGAGAACAAGATGTCAGTGGAAATAACTTTATGTCTTGTCCTGTTAAATTAGATACTAAATCATTAGTTAAAAAAACTAAATTAAATGATGGTGTAAAAACTAATTACACTTTTGACATTGAATTTATAAATAAAGAATCTGTAGTAGCAAGATAATATGAGTAAACCAACAATTCAAGTAGTAGCTTATCGTAGAGCAACAAGTTCAGATTCTATATATGATCCTAAACCATACTATTTAGACATACAAGACGCACCTAACATATCGATCAATTTTAATTTTGAAGATATTAAAAACCCTGAAAGTAGAAAAACTGATTTTAGTCACACATTTAAACTTCCTATGTCTGATGTTAACAATCAATTCTTTGAGCATTGGTATAATGTCAACATAGCAAAGTTAATATACACACAAAACGAACTAATAGAAGCGCAAATTTTAGTAAATGGACAACCTGTTTTGACAGGAAATCTAAAATTGCAAGGAGTTTATAAAAAAGCAGGTTATTATGATGTTGCAGTAATAGGTAAAGTATCGACTTTATTTACTGCAGTTGGAAGTAAAACAGTTAGAGAGGCATTTACTACACCTAATGCTACTGATCCAACAATAGTAACTGAAGATGATGATTTGAAACACACTTGGACACCAACCGCTGTGCAAAATTCTTGGACAGGAGATGGTTCGGTTACCTTTAACAATACAAGTGCAGTGAGTTTAAGAGATACTACTGCAAATGTGAATAAAGTAATATACCCAATAACAGGTAGTAAAGATTTTAGGTGCGAATATGACAGCAACAACACAGCAGAATGGTTAAATAACCAAGTAGAACCTGGCGATACTAGTGGCGGTAATAGAAATTGGATGTATCATTTACCACCTGCAATACAATTAAGAACAATTTTAGAAAAGATATTTGCAAAGGCAGGTTTTAGATGGTCAAGCACATTTTTAGATAGTGGTTATTTTAGAAAGATATTTATGACTACTATGGATCATGATGAAACTGCAGTAAGATTACCTGCAGATTTAAACCCTGTCTATAATGGAAATGCCTACATGATCGCACCTACACCTGCAGAGGCACCAACTGCACCTTTAATATGGGGAGTAGACAATTGGAGTTTTATGGACACAGGAGACCCTTACTTATCGGCATCAAGTTTTAGTGGTCCTGCTGTCACTAGTGGAGAGATTTCTGCTAATGCAAATTTTCCTGATTTATATGAGTTTACACCACTAGTAACTGGAGTATATCAAATATCTATAACATCATATATAGAACACTATAATGCAGGAGATGGTAATGCAACAGGACAGATAGCTTTTGGTTTTAGTGATGGTTACTATACTATGATGCCAGTAGGTATGGTTGACATTGATTTTAATGGATTCACTGATCAATTTTTAAACATAACAACTACTGTAGGATTATATGCAAATAATACTTATAGACCAGTTATGGCTATAATCTCAGATAGTGGTTATCAATACCCTATAATTGAATTAGGCGGTAATACTTTAATCAATGGACATAGATACGAAATAACAGTTTTGCCTGAGCAAATAGGTGCTACATTTGATCAATCAGTAGTTAACCCACCTGCTGGTATTAATCCTGATTTAAAACAATCTGACTTTTTAAAAGACATCATACAACGATTTAACTTAGTTGTATCTGCAGACAAACAAGATCCTTCATTGCTTTATGTAGAGCCTTTTAATGACTTTATAGGAACAGGAGAGGTTAGAAATTGGGATCAGAAGATAGATGATGAAAAAGAACTACTATTAAAACCTACAACAGATTTAGTTAAAAAAGGAGTTCATTTTACAGATAAAGAAAGCGAAGATTTTTTAAATAAAGTAGTTAAAGAAGAAATGAGTAACTACAATGTTTGGGGTCACTATAAGCAAAACTTTAGCAATCCTTTTTCAAAAGATGGAGAGTATCAAAATAAACCAGTTTTAGCACCATTTTTAGTTAATAGAGCTATGACTAGCTGGCAGTCAGGCGATTATGATTCTAACCAAACTAACTTTGTGTTTAATAATCAAGCATCTTACAATGACAATGGAAGTATAAAAGAACAAAAATCTCCTCATAAATTATTCTATTATAATGGAATGCCTACAACATTAGATAGTCCTATCTATATGCTAAATATATATACTGAGTTAGGATCTGTAATACAGGAAATGATAGAAATAACTACTTATCCTTTGTGTTCTGCTTACGAGTTACCTGCATCTAATTTTAGTGCTAATGACTATGGGCAGATGAGAACATTGTTTTGGAATTATAATAGAAATGATTGGATGAATGCTACACCAATGTTTAATGGTTATCAAGGCGACATTCCTAACGGATTATATAATAAGTATTGGAAACAATATATACAAGAATTGTATTCTGAAGATAGTAGAATTTTAGAATTAAATATATACTTAACACCATTAGATATAGCTAATTTTGACTTTAGAGATATTATATATCTTAAAGGCACATATTGGAGAGTATTAAAACTAACCAATTATGAAGCAGGAACTACATCATCAACAAAAATGACATTGCTAAAATCTCCTGACTTAAATGGTATGGTTTGTTGGTCTGATTTATGCGACAATTTGCAATACCAAATAACAGTAGGCGGATCAGCTTTTGGTGCAGATTATTACATACAAATAGAAGATGGTTCAGGTGGTTTTACAGCATTAATGAGTCCTGAGTGCTGTGAATGTTTTGGTGGAACACCATTAGGAAGTTTGAATCCTACTTTCTGTTTAGTTTATGGCGAGTATTCAGACCCTAATGATATAACAATAACTAGCACAGATGATCCACTTGTTCCTGAGATGATGCCTGGACAACCTACAGGATCAGGCATAATGTCAATTATGTCTATGGGGACTAACTTAATACATGGTGGTGGACTTGATGTCAAAAAAATAAAAGTATTAACTCAAAATAATTACTTAAATAAACTCAATTCTTATAAATTTAAAAACAAAGATGGTGTAATAACTGAGATTACACAAAAAGACACAACACCACAACTTAATTATGAAAGAAACGAATTTGACATAGTTGGTATAACTAAACAGGCAATAGGTTATATTAGTTTACAAAACACTAGAAGACCTATAACTATTAATCCAGAAACAATTACCGCTGTAAATGCACTAATAACTTGCGTTGTAGTAGATGGTGCAGTAGATTCAGGAAAAGTGGCTACATTTAACATTGATACTGCTTTTAAAATTACAGAATCTTCTGTCACTAAAGTTGGTGCAGGAAATATAACCACAACTATACAGAGTGACTTGTCAAGTTTATCTTTTGCATTTGCCTTAGAATATCAATCATTAAGTGGTGGTAAACCTCAATTGATCATTAAAGTAGTTACAACAGGTGCAGATGACTATACTTGTGTTCAATGGGCAGGAAAAATGACAGCAAATACTATAGATATACTTAACTCTAATGTGAGTGCAGGGCAAACAGGTTTAGCATTATATGAATCTGTTTTAACTGTTAGAAACAATATATTACTAGAAGATAATAATGAATTAGCTTGGAATTAACTATGATACATCTAAACGAAATACCAAAGTATATAAATGTTACCTGCGACACGATACCCAAACAAGTAAAATTGATAGGACTTAAAAAAAGATATGGTAATGAATTTATAGACATATTATATGGAAAGTATGAAAAGCATACTAGTTGGAAGAAATTTATTCACAATATAAAGCAAATACTATGGCGAAAAAGATAACTTATGAAATAGGAATGGATACTGCAAAGGCAGAAAAAGGATTGAAGAATGTAGATGATGGTGTAAAGAAAGTTGGTAAATCTACTGATGATCTTAAAAAGAAACAAAAAAAACAAGCAGACGAAAGAGCAAAACAAGCAAAAAACCAACAAAAAGAAAATGAAGATTTAATAGGTTCTATGGGTCTTTTTGGACTTACAGTTAATGGAGTTAAAAAATCTTTTCTTACAATGGGAAAAACTGCAAAATTAGCATTCTCAAGTGTTAAAGCAGGTTTGATCTCTACAGGTATTGGTGCCTTTGTTGTAGCTATTGGTGGTTTAGTATCATATTTTTCAAACACAAAAAGAGGTTCTGAGGAATTAAGAACAGCATTAGGTTTTTTAGGTGGTGCATTTGACAAAATAATGGATTCAGTTATTGTCATAGGTGAATTTATGGTAAAGTTATTTAAAAACCCTCTTGGTGCTTTACAAGATTTAGGAAAAGCAATTTTAAATAACATCATAAATAGATTTATGAGTGTTGTAGAAATGGGTAAAGCTGTTGGTAAAGTATTGAAAGGTATAGCCACCATGGATTTTTCAGCTGTAAAAGAGGGAGTAGAAGATGCAACTAAAGCAGTGTTTCAATTTAGCACAGGATTAAAAGCAGATGATGTGTTAGAGTATGCAGGTGCTATACACTCAACAGCACAAGCATATAGAGAGTTAGAAAATAGAGCAAATGCCTTAAAAGATAGTAATAGGGAATTGAATGTAGAATTTGCTCAACAAAGAGCACAAGTTGCTCAATTGAGATTGATAGCTGAAGATATAACTAAAAGTCAAGAAGAAAGAATTGATGCGGCACAAAAAGCATTTGACATTGAAGATGATTTAATGCAAAAAAGAGTTGCTAATGCAGAGGAAGAATTAAGAATACATCAAGAAAGAATGTCATTAGCTGAAAGCACAGAAGAAGATTTCGACAAAGAGGCAGAATTAATGATCGCACTTGCTAACATTAGGCAAGAATCAGCACAGAAACAAATAGCTATAAATGTAAAACTTAATTCCATTAAACAGCAACAGGCAATGGAAGATAAAAGGTTGCATGATGAAGAAATGGCGAGACAAAAAGAAAAAGAAGAGGCATTAGAAAAAGAGGCAGAACAAATAAAAGAAAACGCAAGAAAAAGGAGAGAGTATCAACAAGAAGTAGCTGAGAATTATGATGAGTTAAGGTTAAGTTATATGTCTATGTTAGACCAAGAATTATATGCCTTAGAAGAAAGATTTGCTAATGAAACTGCAATAATTGAAAGAGCAAGAAATCAAGGTCAAATATCAGAAGAAGAATACCGAGAAATGCAAGATATTGCTTTATATAACTATAATCAAGGTGTCTTGTCAGCAACAGAAGAATTAGCTAATGCAGAATTGGCTATTGAGGCAGATAAGGTAGATCAGATGGTGCAAATGAGATTAGCAACAGCAAGTAGCATTTTGTCATCAATTGATAGCATAGGTGCAACTGCAACTCAAAAAGAAATGGACGCATTAGATCAAGCATACGCAGATGGAAAAATGAGTGAAGAACAATATAATAAAGACAAAGAAAAAATAGAAGAAAGAGCTGTTAAGAGAGAAAAAAGAATAGCAATGTTCAAGTTATTATTAGACACAGCAAGTGCAGTATCTAGTGGTATAGCAGGTGCAATGGCGAGTGCAACAGCAACTGGACCCGGAGCGGTATTTTCTGCACCAGGTTTTGTTGCAAGTATGATCGCATTAGCTATTGGAAGTTTTGCTCAAGGTTATGCTATATTAAATCAAGTTCCTGGTGGTGGTGGTGGAGATAACCCTGCACCTGACACACAAAGCACAGCAGGTGGACAAACACAAGCACCTGTATTCAATCCCGATGCTTTATTACCGCAAAATGTTGATGACACTACCCAACCTGCACCAGTTCAGGCGTTTGTAGTAGAAAATGATATAACAAGCGCACAAACATTAAACCAAGAATTAGAATTCCAAGCAACTTTATAAATACACACTTATAAACAATATGCAAAAAATTATATTTAATAAAACAACTAAACAATGAGCAAAAAGAAATTAGTAGAATTAATAATTGATCAATTCTCAGACAAGTTTGGAGTTCAAGCAATATCATTAGTCGAATTACCTGCAATAGAATCAGATTGGGTTTACTTGTCAAATGACAATTATCTTTCTTTAGCAAAAATAGATGAGGAAAAAAGAATACTTGTAGGTGCAGTATTAATACCTGAAAAAAAGATACCAAGATATGATGCTGAGGCAGGAGAAGAATATGAGGTATATTTTACTGCAGAAACAATAGAAAAGGCAGAGCAATTGTTTATGAAAAACTTAAACGGAAATAATGCTACCTATGAGCATACCGTAGATATAGAGGGATTGTCAGTTGTTGAGAGTTGGATTAGTGAAGATAAAAAATATGACAAGTCAAATATGTATGGTTTTAAAATGCCTGTAGGCACTTGGTTTGTTAAAATGAAAGTTGACAATGATGAAGTCTGGAACAAAGTAAAAAACAATGAGGTAAGAGGTTTTAGTATAGAGGGATATTTTGTAGATCGTATTGAGGAAATGTCAAAAGAAATTATACCACTAACAGAAGATTGCCCTGATTGTTTGGATAAATACACATTGAAAAAAATAGGTAAAATCTTAATGGAAGAACTTATGCCTGTTGCAGAAATGGACGGAGAACCTTTATTCAAAACAAAAGAAGAAGCTGAGTTATATGCAACAACAGTAAAAGGTTGTAAAGGTTATCATGATCATAGTATTAATGGCGAGAAATTATATATGCCTTGCAATGATCATTCTACTGCAACAATGGTTGAGTATGTAGAAGATGAGTTTGGTTATAAAAAGAAAAAAATGAAAAAAAAGTATAAGATGTTAAAGTATGTATCTTATGCGAATACAACAGCTCTAAAACGATATGACCTAAATGAGTGTATAAGAGACATGAGAAAGAAATACGGCTATAAGACACTAGGAAAAGAGGGTAAATGCAAAGATAGATACCTTGCAGATTGTATATGCCGAGAATTAAAATCTAACAGATAAGGAATAAACAAAAAAATTACTAATCATATTTAATAAAACTATAAGAAATGGCTACAACTATTGAAAAAATACAAACTCTACTTGGAAAAGTAACTAAGAACAAAGAATATAAAGTAAAATTCTATGCAGAAAGCAAACTAGATGATGGTAGATTAATTGCAACAGAAGATGAGGCAATAGCTGTAGGTGTAGCTGTGAAAGTATTAGAAGATGATGGTGTTGCATACCCATTAGAGGTTGGTAATTACACATTAGAAGATGGAACAGCATTAGTTGTTGGAGAAAATGGTATAGTTTCACAATATGGCGAAGTTGCTGAGGAAGAAGTTGTAGAAGAAATGAACGAAGAAGAAGTAGTAGAAGAAGTTGCTGATTCAACAGTTGTTGATGAAGTTGCTGAAAAAATAGATAGTGCTACACCTGATGAAGTAACAACTGAGGTAGCAAAAGAAATTGCACAAGAAATAGTTGATCACATGGCTGAAAAAGTTGAGGACGCTGTTGATAATGCTTATGAAGAAGAAACAGAGGAAGTTGAGGAAATGGAAAAGACAGAAATGTCATCAATAGTTGGAGAATTAATGACTAGAATTGATGAATTGGAAACCAAATTGACTAACATAGAAAACACACCTGCAGAACAGGGAGTGACAGTTAACCCAACAGGAGATGACTATGCTTTTTCTAAGCGTCCCAAAGATTTATATGCAAAACAATCTAGAAAGGATGTGTTAAAAATGACAACATCTGAAAGAGCTCAGTTCATGATACAAAACAAAATAACAAGAATCTAAATATATAAACCAATGGCTAATAAAAATTTTCAAGACGACTATAACGAGATTAATCCTAAATTAAGAAAGTATTTTTTCTCAACAACTAACCCTGCTATAACTTCAAGCTATGCAGGAGAATTAGCACTACCTTATTTAAGTGCAAGTTTAAAAAGTGGTAAAACACTTGCAAACAATTGGATAACTATTAAAGAGAATATCCCTTACAAGGCGGTTCTTAAAAATGTTACTAATGCTGATCTAATACAAAATGGATCATGCGACTGGAACACAGGCGGAACAACTACACTTGATGAGCGAGTATTAACAGTAGAAGAATTCATGATCAATACTGAACTATGCAAAGGTAAGTTTAGAAGTGATTGGGAAGCTCTTGCTACAGGTTCACTTTATGATGATAGAATTCCACCAACATTTGAGGAATTTTTACTAGGTATGATTGCTGATGAGGTTGCACAAAAAATAGAAACTACTATTTGGGGTGGTAATAATGCAAGTGCAGGAGAGTTTGAAGGCTTTGCTACAAATGCAGGTATAATTGTTTCAAGTGGTAATGCAATAGCTTCAGGACACGCTTTTACTACAGGAACTAATATTAAAGATAACTTAGATGCTATCTTCAATGACGCTGGTGGTATTATGGCTACAGCACCTGCAATTTTAGATGCTGAGGACTTTACATTATATGTATCTCCTAAGGTAGCTTTATTATACCAACAATACTTAGCATCTGTTGGATATATTAACGAATACTATGTGAATGAAAAACCAATGAACTACATGGGTTATGAGATGGTTGTTTGTCCAGGTATGTTGAATGACAGAATAGTTGCTGCAAGAAAATCTAACTTAGTATTTGGTTGCAACACTATGACAGATATGACTTCTGTGAGAGTTATTGACAGAACACCAATTGATGGATCTGACAATGTAAGAATAGCAATGAGATATTCTGCAGGTATTCAAGCAGGTATTATCGGAGAGACTTTTGTAGTCAAAGAATCATAATAAATTAAATAAGTAAGGGTAGTGTAATAGCTACCCTTTAACCATAAAAATAATAATAAATGGCTTGCACACTTACAAAAGGAAGAACACTATCTTGTCAACAGGCAATAGGTGGTATAAAAAGAGTATACTTTTCTCCATGGTCTAAAGATTATTGGACAGGACTCACTTATGATCTAACAGATGTTTATACTATAGATGATGTTACCGCTACTACTTTACAACAATATGACACTAGACCTAACCTTTCACAAATGACAGTAACTATTGCTAATGGTGATGCTACAGCAGGAACACCTGCTTTTTATGATCAAGCATGTGACTTAGTTTTACAGAAATTAGATGTAGAAAGTTTACCATATTTAAAAGAAGTTGGCGATGCTCGGACAATTGTTTGGGTATTAGATATGAATAATAAAGTATGGGTTTTAGGATTGAAACATGGCGCAAGAGTAACTGGTGGAACATTGGTAACAGGAACAGCAAGAGGAGATATGTCAGGAATGACAATATCTATTTCTGCACAGGAAGAAGAACCTATGTTCTGTGTAAAATGGTCAGCTAGTGATACTGAAACGACTGCAAATTATCCTTTTGCACAACTTTCTACTCCTGGAAACATTACAATAGGAGCACAGGTTACTCCTGCATAATAAAAACTATATTCTGTTTTTTTAGAAAAGAGGGCACACTTGATCAGTGGTTAGTCCTCTTTTTTAGTATATTTATACACAAAGAAACAATTTTTACTAATTTATATTTAATAAAAGACTAGTTATGTTAAAAGTTAAAACAAAATACTTAGAACAAAAGCCACCACACAGCAAAGTTAGATTAGGCGAGTATTCGCAGAGAGATTTACAGAATTTGCCTGATTATTTAAAAAACGAGTATTGTGTAGTTGTAAAAAAAGATAAAAAGAAATGAAATATAAAGTAAAAGAAAAATATAATGACATTTCTTTTCCTTATATATTCTTAAATGATGAAGCAATAGAATCTAAACTATCACAATGGGAGATAGATAATTGTTTTGATAAGATTGAATAATGACTCAAAATTGGAATTTTAACTACTTATCGCCACCTTTTGCAGAGTATATGTATCTACCTATAACTATGCCTGATTTTTTAAGAAAAATTACAGAATCTATTACATATGATCCATCATTAACTACTCAAATAACTTATCCTTATTTTCTTATTAGAGTTCACAATTTAGCAACAGGTGGAACTGTGGAATGTTATCCTGCGCTGGGTCCTTTTGTAGTAGAAAATACTTATGCTATAATGTATATCTTTGCTTTTGATAATTTAGGGGGTATTTCTTATGATGTTAATTACCACAATGGGTTTGTAAATGTTCAAGCCTTTGGTGGAAATTTTTTGAAAATAGAGGTTATAGAAATGACAAGTAAAGTTCTAGATTTTTGGGCAATAGATAATTACGAAAAAGGAGTGGTATGGAGTGGTATGGCTAATTTTAAAAATGCTCAAAACCCTGACACTGAATTTAAAGAGTATGGCGAAGAAATAAATAATACTCATAATTCAACTACACCAGTTTATAAAGAATATAAAACTAATGGATAATGGCTAAAAATAAAACTGAATTTTCGGTATATAACTTAACAGAATACAACATACCATCTATAAGAGAAGATTATGGTAAGGAGTGGGTATCATTTGGAGATGACAATTTATATCCTCAATACTTAATAGAGTTATATACTGGATCATCAATACATAGTGCAGTTGTTAAAGGTGTTTCTTCTATGATTTATGGCGAGGGACTAGATGCAACTGACAAAGATGAAAGTCCTGAGAAGATGGAATCATGGTTAAAATTACAAACCTTATTAACCTCTAGTCCTGAATGTTTAAAAAGATTAGCATTTGACTTAAAATTGCATGGTATGTGCTATGTCAATGTAATTTGGAACAAACCTAGAACAAAAGTAGCACAAATAAAACACATACCTGCACAATATATCCGAGCAGGTAAATGCGATCACACTGGCGAGATACCTTATTATTATTTTAGTAGTGATTGGTCGCAACCAAGAAGAAAAGAATTTAAACCTTACACTATTCCTGCATTTAATTCTAATGATCGATCACAGGCAAGTCAGATTTTAGCTATTAAAGATTATTCTCCAAGTAGTATTTTTTATTCTACACCCGATTACCAAGGTTCTACTTCATATATTCAACTAGATTTAGAGATTGCACAATTTCACTTGTCAAATATAAAGAGCGGATTGTTTCCTAGTGCAATGCTAAATTTTAACAATGGTGTTCCAACTGCAGAAGAAAGAAAAGTTGTAGAAAGAAAGATATATGAGAAGTTTGGTGGTAGTGGAAATGCAGGTAAATTATTAATAACTTTCAATGATGGAACAGAAACTAAACCTGAAATTACACCAATCCAAACAAACAACGCAGATGAGCAATATAACTTCTTATCACAGGAAACTACTAAGAAAATACTTACAGGTCATAGGGTTACTTCGCCCTTATTATTTGGAGTCAAAGGAGATGGATCAGGGTTTGGAAACAATGCAGAAGAATTAAGGGATAGTTATAGTTTATTTTCATCAAGTGTTATAGCGCCTTTTCAGAGCACTTTATTGTCTGGTTTACAAAAGATATTTGCTGTCAACGAAATTCACTTAGACCTGTTCTTTATTACCTTAAAACCTGCAGATTTCTTAGACCTAGATATTATAGATACTATTTCCGAAGAAGAACAACAAAAAGAGGGAGTAGAAGCTGATCTTTCAAAAAATGAAACATCAATAATAGTTAAAGATGACAACGAGAAAGTTTGTTTAGATTATTTTGATGAAGTAGGAATCACTTTAAATAAAGAGGAATGGTTTGAGGGATTAACAGAACAGATTAGTTCAGGAAAAAATCTTGCAAAGTATCATGAGTTCGCTTATGCACCTGCAGGAACACCAAACAAGATATCTGAATGGTCAGATATAGGTATGTTTAGATTATTATATCGCTACTCTACCAACTTGTCATCTAATAGTAGATTGTTTTGTCAAAAAATGGTTGCAAAATCACAGGCAGGAACTATGTATAGTTTAGATGACTTATTCAAAGCATCTACAAAAGCAGTAAATAAAGGTTTTGGTCCTGGCGGATCAAATACTTATGATATATTTTTATATAAAGGAGGACCCAATTGCAAACATTACTGGGAGAGAGTTTGGTATTTTAGACGACAAGTTCCTAAGGGTGTTGTATTTGTTGACATGGATGGAAAAGAATACACTGAGGGCGAATTTTTACCAAACGGAACACTTAATCAATTTAAAGAGGTATCAGAATCATTTGCTTATGGCGAGGGAGTTACACCGCCTGTGAATGATGACAAGGCAAGAACAATGCCTTACTGGATGCCTAATCATGGATATTTAAACCCTAGATAATATGGCTTTACTTAACTCACTTTTTATAAACTCTGCAATAGTAAAAGAGCAATCTCCAATCTCAGGTAGTGTAGATAATAAACTTATCTCTCCTCAGATTCACATGGCTCAAATTAAATATATTTTACCAGTATTAGGAACAGATTTATATAACAGATTTTCT
>TARA_R100000655_G_scaffold12584_1_pt1 | contig 17461 bp, 8 predicted proteins | sample TARA_R100000655 | Tara Oceans TARA_R100000655 (sample SAMEA2622497) | marine metagenome | biome: marine biome (ENVO:00000447); feature: deep chlorophyll maximum layer (ENVO:xxxxxxxx); material: "saline water (ENVO:00002010), including plankton (ENVO:xxxxxxxx)" | depth 90 m
ACAGAAGTCGAATCCTCTTCGCCTGCCCCGTCATCACCTATAAGATCAAACCTATAATTCCCTTCAGATTCCGCTGAAAAAACGTACCTTACTGTATCAGAAACAGAAGTTTGTGCAACTTCAGTACCATTCAGTTTCAAACTTAAATTCAGGTTTCCTGCAGGAGAATTTCCAATCCCTTCGATCTCAATTTCCTCATTTGTTTTAACGATCTTAGACTTTTCTCCCGGATTCAAGAACTGCACAGATACTTCATTCTCAAAAAGTTCAAGAAAAATATCTTCACCTCCTGACGCCCTTCCAACCTTGTCAGGTGCTCCGGCTCCGTCAAGCGTGCCTCTGAAAAGCAATGTTATTTCTTCAGCTTTATCTGCAGCTGAAACATTATAGAATTCTCTTACCGATGACGGATATTTAAATTCCCATTTATCATTTCCTAGAGGTGTGGCTTTCAATTTAGCAGGATAAGATTCCCAACCTGATTGAACATATTTCCAGTCTGATGGACTTGAACTTTTATCAGTAATTAAGCCCGTATGTAAATACACATCACCTGAAAATCCAACCAATTCTCCATTTCCCTGAGTTGCATCAAAAGTAAGAGTTAATGTATCGTTCTGAGTGGCAAAGGAAGGTTCGAACGTTACTACCTGGCTGTATGCTGAAATTGGTAAAAATAGTATAGCAAGAAAGCTTAACCTTAGTACTGAAAAGTTCTTCATAAAAATTATTTACTCTGTTGAGTCTCTTAAAATTAATTCGGGTGTATAAACGGTTTGTGAAACTGCTTTTTTGGGATTTTCTATTCTTTCGATCAAATTTTGTGTAGCGAAGAATCCCATATCTCTCATTGGCTGACGAATAGTAGACAACCCCATATATTCAGCTAGTTCGATATCATCGTAACCAATAAGGGGAATACTTTTATTCATATCCTGCATGGCCTTTAAAGCTCCTACTGCCTGAATATCAGAAGCACAAAAACATGCTTGAATTTCGGGATTGATCGTGAGGATTTTGATCATTGCTTCATATCCTCCGCGTTCTGTGAATCCATCACGGTAAGTTGAGTCTCCCGCTACAATGTATGAGTTAGAAAACTTCTTCCCTGTTACTTCATAAGCTTTTTTAAACCCTTTGATCCTGCTTTGTATCGGTTTTGAAGTAATTAAAGCTGAAAGCATGGCAACTCTATCCAACCCTCTGTCTAGAAGATATTTTGTTGCCCGGAATGCCCCTTCAGAATTATCAACACTTACAGAGTCAAATCCATCAAAATATTCGTCAATTAAAGTAATAGGGATTTTATACTTTTCGAGTAAATTCCACTCTTCTTGTTCTAAATGAATAGAAATAAAAAGACATCCTTCTGAAGCTCTTCGCTTAAGAACATGCTCTACCTGATCAAAAGTATTTTTGCTTGGACTGATATTGAAGATCGTTAACTCATAATCATAACTATTCAGTTTATCCTGAATTCCTCCTAAAACTTCCATAAAGAAATAGTTAGAAATTACAGGTACAACAACAGTTATTGTATTTGTTTTTCTACTCGCTAAACCTTGAGCATTGGCTTGAGGGTGATAGCCAACTTTTTCTGCAATATCCATTACTTTTTTTCGAGTTCGCTCAGAAACATTTTCTCTCTGATTGAAAACCCGTGAAACAGTAGCAATGCTTACTCCAGCTTTTTCTGCAATATCGTAAATAGTAGATGCCAAATTCAGTATATATTTAAAAACGCAGATGCCTTTCAAAGCATCTGCGAAGACTTATTAGAGAGAAATTATTTGATTAAAGTCATTCTCTTTTGACTTGTAAACGACCCTGCTTCTAAACGGTAAATGTAAATACCGGAAGCAAGATTACTTGCATCAAAACTTAACGTATGGCTACCAGAAGTATATTTTCTGTTGTTTAATAATGTAGCCACTCTTTGTCCAAGTACGTTGTAAACACTTAGCGTTACATCTGCTGCGTTCGGCAGATTAAAACTAATGGTTGTACTAGGGTTGAACGGGTTTGGATAGTTTTGATCTAATCTAAAGGTTTCCACATTACCAACTATTTCTTCATTAGAAACTGTCTGGTAATCAGGTGGTGTTTCCCATGGAAGATCAGATGCTTTCCATGTTAATTGAGGGAAAGCAAATGTTGAAGCCCATGTAACATTACCTTCTGCATCTACCTGAGGCGAAATGTACTGGTAATGTCTACGGCCGGCATCAAATCCACCGCCATTTACCACAAGAGAACCATCTGCAGAAGTTGGCTCACCATATGCAATTCTGAAACCAATATGGTTCAATGTTGGTAGAACAAGATCCAGAGTTAACTCATAAACCATGTCACCATCATCATCAGTAAACATCAAACGATCGATCTCTGCTTGAGACTGAGTAATGAAGTTTTGTCCATTGTCGCCAGGAACTGTAATTCCGTTTGTTAATGCAAAGAATGGAGTATCCACGAACAGGAATACTGAATCCGATGCAGGTACAAATGGAGTTGTGTGCTGCAATGCAGGTGACATATCAACACTAAATGTTACTGAAATTGCTCCACCTTCAACATTGTTTGCAGTCAATAATGCTTCCGGCTCTACACCATTGTAAAACTCAGACAGCTTATCCTGGCTAGTTTTATTCTCAATAGTAAAGGTTCTGTCAGCACCACCAGTTACACCAGGCTCTTCCCAACCAGTGTTAGCAGATTCGATTCCGTCTAAGAAAAACTCACTTTCAGCAGAATCTCTTCTTGAATCCCACTTGATGTAGTATTTGTATTTCTCAACAGTACCTTCCGCTTTGGTATAAGCTATGTTATTAGCTTCATATGTACCAAGAACTTGATTGAAGTTCATTCTCTGTTCACCCCAGCTGTTAAATGTACCTCTTACGGATACAGTATCAATACTAGAGTTGAATAGATCTAAACCCTCAAGAATTCCAACATTTACTTCAAAGCTAAGAGCAGTATTTACTATTACAGCATCTGTAGGCTTAGTATTATTGAAGAACTCCCAGCGAATTGTAGAATCTGCTGAAGGAACATTAAATGTTCTGTTGTCAGCAAAAGATTCCCAGGTAACAGTACCTGCTGCATCTTCTAATACGAATTTATAACCAATTGGACCAGTAATTGTAGCTGCAGAATCCTTTTGAACTCTAACTACACCTTCGTAAAAGAGGTTATCTCCTTTTGAGCCACCTTTTTCCAAGAAGTCTCCGGTACCCCAATCATTCGTAAAGAATGAACCAGCGCCTCTTACTCCTACTTTAAAGGTTTCAGGATCGAATGATCCATCTTGTGCCTGAGCACCAACGTTTACTCTGAAATAAACAGAAATAGAGTCGCTTTCTGAAGTAAATGGAGCTCCTCGGCCATCGCCACTATTGTTAAAGTAATCCAGATCTAAAGTTACATTTTCAGAAGTATCAGGTAATACATATAAATAGTTTCCATTAAATGGACCGTTAGATTCCCAACCGTTGTCATTTGCACCAGTAGATCCATCTAAACCTACCCAATACTTATAAACCAAAGAATCTCCTGGAGCCATTTGAACATCAATATTCCAGTAATCTCCACCTACATTAGTAGCAACCGGAGTGGAAGCACCATCCCAAGTTACATTTTGTCCACCATAAGCAGCGCTATCTAATGAAGCAATGAAACTTCCTCTGATCTGAACAAATCCGTTTTCCATAAGAGTATCAGGAACGGTAGAAGTATTAACTCGGAAAGTAACTGTTACAGGCTCTCCTGCACCGGTTGGCTTACCAAGGTTGGAAAAATCATTTTGATCCTTAACAATCCACTCTGAATCGTCAGCATTTGTACCAAATGAAGCTAGAGCAACTGCGTTACCAGAAACAACGGTACTTTTTCTTAACAAGGTATGTTCTTTAGTACCTGTAGTAACTCCAGCTACATCCCAACCACTACCCGGATCTTCATCAGCTTTACCAAACACATCTATCCAAGTAGTATCTCCACTTTGCGAATCAATATGAATAATACCTCTGGCATCATCTCCATTATGATGAACTGGACTTGGGAACCCAAGTACTTCATCAGCATCTTCAGCCGCAAATAATGTTGGGTCAACTTGATCAGTCATCACAACATACTGCTCACCTGGAGCTATGCTTGCATCAGCTTTGAATTCATGGAAGAATTGCCATCCTCCGCCATTCGCGGATTGAGCGATTCTGTAGTTTGCAAGAAATACAGTAGAATCTGAAAGATTGGAAATCTCTAAAGCTTTATTATTACTTGAACCTTCAATGTATTCTGAAAAGATTAAGTTTGAAGGATCGTCTACCAATGGTGGTTCAGCATTAGTAAATGAAGCTAGACCATTTACTCCTTCTAATGCATACACATTAAAAGTTCCATCACTATTTAAAGAGATTTCAGCTTCTCCATGGATAGAGCTGAATGAATCAGCATCATCACCCATAAGAGGAGATTCAGATACTATCGTTGGCGCTGTTGCGTCCGAAATATCATAAATATATACTTGTCCGGTTTTGTTACCGCTGCTTGCGCCATCAGGTCTGTAACTATATACAGCTAAATGATCTTTTCCATCGTAAGTAAATACTTCCATACCATTTCTTGAAGCTGAAGCAAATGCACTACTTGCTACATACGCTCCTGCACTACTGTATCTGGCTGGTGCTGAACTATTACCACCAACATAAAAATCAGAAGTTCTTCCTAAAGCAAGTGGAGCGACATCAGCGCTGCTACCAATCACAGTATTTGTTCCTGATAATGTAATTGTTTCAACATTCCAGTTAGCTCCTTGATCTGCAGTAGTAGCTACATAAACAATACCTGGATCAGTAGAAGCAGTAGCCATCCAAACTTCGATAGTATTGTCAGCTAAAGAACCAACTACCGTAAATTTATCACCTACTCTCCCAGCAACTGGTATTGTTACAGAATCAGCGTAAGCGCCACCTTCTTGTGTCCACCAGTATAACCTGAATGGTAACGTACTCGAAGCTAGGTTACCAAGAAAAATAACACCGTCATCCGAAACTTCGATATCGTTCATAGGAAGAGTTCCACCTGAAACTCCCGATAAGTCAAATGCTGTACCCAATGTTACATCCGCTCCGGTTGTTGCATCCATAACTTGAATGGTAGAGTTTGCTCTGTCGGCAGCATACACTCTGGCATTACCGTCAACAGTACCGTAAGCCATACCTCTTACAGACCCCACAGTGAACCACGAAGGCAATACTTCAGCAGCTCCGGTTCGGGAAGTTCGTTCCCAAAGAGTATTAAGAGTTTGTGCCTGAATATCTACTGCAAGCGCAAGCATAATGCAAGCTCCTACAAAAGCACTCAGCCAGTTTTTATTTATTAGTCGTATCATATTTCTCCATGTATTTATTTTTGGATTATTTTTAAAGCTCTCAGAAATATACCTGAAGGCTTAGTTTATTAACATCACCTAAGTATTCGTATCCGTGATATGCGTAGTTAAAACCAAGTTTCAATGAACTATCAACTTGATATTTAAAACCGACCCCGGCATTGAATGTCTCTCTGCTATTATTCTGTCCTATATAAGGCACACCACCTCTTAAGAACACAGTGTCATTTAATAGCGAAATTTCTCCTCCTACACTAAAACTTTGAACATTATTAGATGGGTTGTTTCCATCCAATGTTAGTGTTGCTCTGATGTCCTCACTACTGTAAGCATCCCAAGCAAAACCTACTCTAAGCATTAGCGGTAAATCATATTCTTGTGTTGCCAGATAACAATCTGTTTCATTGTTTCCGGAACTGCTGTTATCCAGGTCACATTCTGTGATCAGTCCATTACCGGTCAACTGCATTTTTGAACCTATGTTAGTTACACTTACTCCAAAACGAATATCATCGAATGGTGTAATAAATACGGTTCCTATATCAAAAGCCAGTCCGGAGGCTGATACATCTTCTATTTGTTCGTGAACAAATTTTATGGTTCCACCAACTGATAGCTTTTCTGTAAGATATTGGGAATAACTCCCTCCAACCGTAACAGAATATGCTCCGAACGTTCGACCTGTTTTTCCCTGAGCCTGTTCAGTAGTTTCTTCAAATTCTCCGTAATTCATAGCTAGAACATGAATTCCTGCAACACCGCTTTTTGTAGGAATACCAATCCCCACATAACTATGTGTAAAATCCAGATAATAGTCTGTAAACTCGATAAGAACTTCCTCATCTTGTAATTCCGCTAAACCTGCCGGATTAAGAACCATTGCAGAGGGATCATTTAAGGTTGCTGTAAATGCAGACATTGCTGAAGCTCTAGCACCAACCGGGAAACGAAGAAAGTCACCTGCGGTAGTACCTACCTTAGAAAGTTGAGCAAAAGTACTACTTCCAATTCCTGATACAAGAAGAACTAAACAAGTGTAGAATATTTTTTTCATTGAATTCATTATTTGATCACCGCAAATTTACCTGTCTTATTTCCTACACCTCTAGCCTCTACATGGTAAATGTAGATCCCATAAGATATCTCTAAATTATCCTTTGTTAAGAGATCCCATATATACGTTCCTCCATTTTCACCCTGCGTATTAGAAGATGTAACTTCAATCTCACGTACCAAGACACCTGATGATGTAAATATTCTCAAGGTTGAAGGAACCGGTAAGCCTGTAAAATGAATCTCTCTGTTTTGCTGCCTGCTGCCCCCTGCAGCTTCCTGTTCATAAATACTTGAAACCTTGTACGGATTCGGAATTACTAAAATTTCATCCAAAGCATTTTTAGCTGAATCAGAATCAACACTAGGTAAATTCTCCGGATCCATTCTAAATTGGAATCTGTCATTTCTGGAGAATGGTTTGGTGGTGAATACTTCTAAAGTGTCACCAAATTCAGGATTTCGAGTCGTTAATATATTATTAGAAATCAACGTCCTTAACTCAAAACGATAAGTTAGTGTATCTTGAAACTCTCGAGCATCTTCAATTACATAAACTAAATCTGAACATTGTCCAGTAATACTAGAAACTGAAGAAAATACCCCTTGTGGAGGGGCTTGGTATACTGAATCCGGTTGCTGCGGATCCTTAGGAGCGTTGTTACCGGAAGGATCACATGATTGAGCTCTAATAGTAGCTCCATCTCTGTTTAAATCAAAGTATGCAAAATCAACCTCTTCATTTGTGTAAATATTGAAGACTTTAAAATTAGTATCTATTGATGGAGCTGTAAGAAAAGTTCCTGTACCAACTTCAATTTCCCTCTCAGTTGATCTTCCAAAACCTATATTTTCACCTATTACAATTCGGTAATCAGAAACTTTAGAAACACTTTGTGTAGCAAAAAAGTATTGATGGGGTTTAGGATCACCAGTCTCATTCCAACCCGATCTGGATGCATTTACCCCAAAAGTCTCTACGTTATTCATAGAAATAGAAAAACCTTCTGTAATTGGGTTATTTCCTCCATTTACATTAGGTGAACGTGCAATTAATGTATCATTTGCACCGTCAGTTATATTTCTGAGTGTGAAGTTCTCTGTTCTAAGGGTGTCAGGATCTGTGCCACCATCGATCAAAGTATCCTCAAAAGTAACTTCATATAAGTTATCTGCTTTTAGTTCAAATGGATCTATAATATCAACTATAACTGATCCACCGGGCGATCCTTGAACAATTGTGGCCTGTGGTTGATCTGGAGCTATATAGCCTGCTTGTGATCTTGTAGGACGAACTTCAACTACATTAACTCCAAATGTAATCGAACCATCCGGTCCCTGACTAATTTGGATTGGTGACTCCGATGGTGAAATCCCAGCAGGAACGTATCCGAAGTCAAAACCTGTGACTGCGTAGTAATAAGTTTTCCCGTTTACCACATCTGTATCAACAAATGATCGTTGAAGACCTGAATCATTCCCCAGATCAAATTTTACTCCATTCACATCTACCGGATGCAATCCCTGAATCCCGTTATCTTTATCGAAAATTGCGATGTCACTGTAGTATGTAGCATTACCAAATGCATCCGTTACATTAAAAATATCTTCGAAGGAAGGATCTGTAGATCTGTAAATTTTATATCCCTCAAAATCAAAACCATTGCCCGAAATATTATTTAAATAGCGGTCGAATGATGACTCCGAGTTAGTTTGCCAGTACAACGTAACTTTTCCGTCCCCGGGAACGGCAGTAAGAATAGGTGGATCGGGAGCTACTGCAAATTGATAATCAGCTTCATAAGCAACCCTTGCCTGATCTAAGTTATCGTTTAATTGATTTCTGTCTTGTAATGCCGATCCGGTTGGTGAAGTTGAAGCCGCTGCAGAAATAGCAACTGCAAAACTTTGAGATTCACCAACAGCAAGAGGGAAAAGTCCTGAAGACACATAAATATCTTGATCGGTTCCGGGATTCCCAATAACATCAAACTCTCCAGGAATCAAATAATTGAACCAAATATCTGAATCAAGACTGACTTGTAAAGCTCCAGCAGAAAATATGATCGCTCTTGAAACACCGATCAAATCTGTTTCACTAACATCTGTTTTATCTATGTTAGGTTCGCCGGGAAAAGTTGTTCCTGCACCTGAAGTTGCTTTTCCATCTCCTTGCCCCTCACTTGCTGTCTCAGGATCTCCTTGAATTCCAACATCATCAAAGTTTTCGTTCCAATCATTATCGTTGTCAAACAAATCTCCTCTACCTTCATCAATCATCGGTGCACTGGTAAAGTGATTTTGGAATCTCCCGTCGTAAGTATCGTTAACTAGATCTGCGAAATCCTGATCAGAAGACATTCTTGCTCTTATTTCTTGATTCGAAACAATCAATCCTTTCTTAAGACTGTCTCCATCATTGAAATACAAATAATTAACAAATCTAACCGGTTTGGTTATAGAATTACCATTTACGAAAGTGGTTTTCTCTAAATGGTTTGGAGTATTTTCGTCAATAAGACCATCGAAATCATTATCTAATCCATCAATGTGTACTCCAAAATTTGGATCTGAAAGAGGTAACAATTCTTCCTGAACAGTAAATGAAGCTCCTAAATTATAGGTAATACCCTGCGACACAAAACTATTGCCGTCATACTCACGAACAATGCGAGTTCCATCTACATCGATTAAAACGATCTTGTCACCTACATTGATAGTTCTTGAATCAAAGTCTGCCGCTTCAAATTCTCTAACTACGGTATCTCTTAATGTTGTACTTGAATAAAAGCCACCATTAGCTTCCAATAACAAGCTGAATAGATCAACATTATCGGGGTCGTAGAAATCTGCATTTTCAGAATCATACGTATCACTATCCCCATCATTATCTATGCCATCTCCTGCATTTCCGGGAGTTTCAAGGAAACTTAAACCCATTTCTCCAATGGGTAATCCATCAAATGACGAAGGAGCATTGTTTCGATCTGTATCAGTCAAATAAGCTATTGCTCTAAGGTTATCAAATACCGGCTGATCTGTAGGGCCACCACCGGCAACAAAATCCGCGATCCATAATCCGAAAGACATTCTTGGATAATCGTAGCTTCCGTCATTGGTAATTTCAAATATGTTAAAATGAACAGAATTGATGAGGATTTGAGACCAAGCAAGGATTCTTGTATCCATCACAATTCCTAATCCGCCTCTGGTTGGATCAGTATCATCCGGTCTGAATGCACCAGAATTACTGTATCTGTTGTAATTATCATCACCCGCTTTATAATAAAACTCCAGATCAGCGTTAAATTGATCTCTTCCAAAAAACCCATTCCATGAACCAGCCCAGCCATCACCACCGTCTTCGAATTTGTCGGGCCAAGTGTTAGGCCAAGTGTTTCCAAGGGGAGAACTTGGACCACGGTCGCTTCTGGCAATTTCTTTAGAATCATCTCTGGAATATCCTTCAATTGGATTTAATGACCAGTTCTGGCTTCCATCTCTGTTAGTTTTATAAGAAGCTACATTAACTATTTGGAGTACATCAGAACTATTTTGAGCTTGAACTTCCGTTCCAAAATGTACACTCATAAAGTACATGTACTCTCTGTTTGTATTTCGTGGAAATTCATAAATAAGTTCATCCAAACTGGAGCTATTTCTTCGCCCGGCATGCCCGGTATTAAAGTAAGAAGCTCTCAATCGATTGGCATCCATCGTAGATTTTTTTCTGTCTTCAAATGAGGATCTTTCATCACTTGGCACATAGTCCTGAGCTCCTAAGAAAACAGGAAATAATGCTACTACCAGAAAAATGAATAAGCTGCAGTTATTTAATTTATTTCTATTCATTGTTTAAAAAGAGATTGAAAGTCCTAGTTGAATTCGTCTTGGTTCAGCATAAAAAGCAGGATTAGAATAATAGCCCGGATCTGCTGTACCTACTGTATTAATCGGTAATGGTGAGGTAGCTTCTCCTGAATCTCCATACACATTATTAATCACTTTGCTGTCCAGTAGATTATAAATATTTAAAAACAGCTCCAGTTTAGTACTATTAGGTAATGTAATATTCTTGTAAGCATTTAAATCAACTGTTAATCTGGTTGGAAGTCGTGATGTGTTTCTAAGATCTCTGGTACTTGCTCCAACACCAATTTCTACCCCCGGAATATCCGTTTGTGGAGTGTAAGGAGTTCCGGTACTAAAACGCGAAATCACATTAGCTCCCCAATTGTTTCCGGAATAAAACATTGAACCATTAACAATATGTGTTCTGTCCCAGTTTAATGGTTGAATTAGTTTTGTAGTTGAAGAAGTTTGATTCGTAGAATCAAACTGAGTTCCGGCATTTACAATATCAAAATACTCGGAGCTGGGATCAGAGTTACTTCCTTCAACTGAACTGAATGTATAGTCTAACCCAAAATTGAATTTCTGACTTACAAACTGATTGAAAGCAAAAGTAAATCCAATTGATTTAGAAAAATCTCTGTTAAAATAGATCCCATAGTTTGTAGATGCAGCACCTGTTACTTGCGGGCGGCTAGACACATAATCTCTTGTATCTTTGTAATAACCCGTTAATTCAATTGCTGTACCATCAAAAATCTCCTGCTTTAAACCTAACTCATATTGGGTTGAGCGCTCAGGTTTTAAATCCGGATTTCCGAAAAGCCCTAAATTGCCACTTCTTTCACCCACAAAAACTCTACTGTTTGTATACATAAAGTTATAGGACGGAACTTGGAAGAAATACCCATAAGAAAAATATATCACTCCACGATCGTTAATTGGGTATGCCACTCCAATTCTTGGGCTTAACTGAGTTTTAACACTTGTGTCTTTATACCAATAAGCCTCTCTTTCTTCCAAAGTAACATCAGGCTCTCCCGCATCTTGCTGTCCGTTGTCATTTAGATCTCTGTATTGATTTTCTTGCTTTGTTGGTGAAGTGATATCAGGATCTTCCAAATCAGAAACTACTCTGGAATTAGGATCAAAGTAATCGAATCTCAATCCCACATTAATAATCAAATTATCAAATTCGATCTTATCCTGAATATAAGCACTGTAATTTCTTGGAGACTCAGAATACTTCTGATATCCAGGAGTGTTAATTTCAGGAAAACCAAGCTTTACAAAAGGCTTTATATCTTCCGGAGTACCTGGAGGAAAACTAATGGAGGGATCTGTAAAAGGAACTAAAGAAACGTTCTCAAAACTAACTTCATCAAATTGTAGGTTTACACCAGCTTTTATATAATGGTTCTGGCTCACCTGACTGGAAATCTCTACTTTTCCGATAAAAGTATCAGTTGATCTGAAAAATCTATTATTATCCGTTCCATAAAAGCTGAATTGTGCAGCTCCCGGAACACTTTGTTCAGCAGGAGAATAAAAATCAACAATTCTGTCAAAGTTGAAATAGCGAGGATCCCAAGCGTCCTCATATAAGTAGTTTTTTTGTTCGTTATATCTATTGGCAAGATTAACAGTTAGAAAAGTTTTCGCAGACGGAGTTATAGTAGTTTTAAAATTTAGTGCATAATTGTTTCTATAGCTTGTTCCCCTGCCCAGTGGTACTAATTTATTCTGATGATCATACCCTTGTCCTTCTTCCAGACCATAAGAACCTATTAAGTTGAATTTCAACATTGAGGAAAACCGATATTCTAAATTGCCTTGAAAACTTGAACTTTGATAATTATTCATATTTACCAATGAACTGTCTCTGGTACCATCATCAGTCAAAACTAATCGGTCCGTACCTTGAAAGTTTACCGTATCAACAGAATACCAAGGTTTATTAAAGTCTACTCGTTCATTATAGATGGTTCTATAGGTATCAAAGTTTGTATTTACATTCAGTGTGTCACGGAACTGTCCATGTGGAGAATAAGCATTGCGACCTGTTAAATGTCCTTTATTTTCAAAACGTCTTGCAGTAGCAAAAAATGTAAGTTTATCTTTTACGATCGGACCTGATACAGAACCCGACAGATTATACATTCTGTCCGGATTTATAGTGCTGAAACTGGTACCAATTCCATCGTAAATATCGCTTTGGTTTGTTGCTAAGTAACTTCCTGTCCATGCATTGAAAGAAGCATCAAACTGGCTCCCTCCCGCTTTGGTAACTACATTTACAATTCCGGAAAGCGCTTGACCATGCTCTGCATTAAAAGAACCTGAAATAACTTGTAATTCCTGAACAGATTCATTTTCAATTCTAACTCCATTCGATCGATCATAATCATCGGTCACCCTAATTCCGTCAACTACGTAGGAAACTTCTGAAGTTCTACCACCTCTAATATGGATTCCTCCACCATTATCAACACTAACACCTGCCTGCAACCCAATTACATCCGAAACTTCCTGTACCGGTAATTTTTCTATTTCTTCGCTACTTACTCTGGACTCAGAACTAGTAACATCCTTCAAAACAGGCTGCCGTGTTGCAACTACTACTATTTCTTCCCCTTCAAATGCCTCTAGCTCAAGTAGAAAATCTTGCTCTGTGGTTAAGTCAGTTCTTACAATAACTTCTTGAACTGCCAATGTTGCGTAACCTATATATCTCGCTTCAAGAGTATATGTACCAGGAGCCACATTTAACATTAGATAATTACCATCAATGTCGGCTACAGCTCCTTTTGTAGTTCCTTTAATTCCAACAGTGGCTCCAATAAGAGGTTCTCCGGTTTCCGCATCAAGGAGTTTACCCGTAATTTTCCCTGATTGCGCTTGCACCCCTACACTCACTAATAAAAATAAAACCGGTAGTAGCTTTTTTAAGTTCATATACTGCTTCAGATTTGAATAGTAACTTTATTTAATTTTTCGATATCAATGAGAGCATTATGCTTTTCTTTAACATCTTGAATAGTCTTTTCCTTTAGATCATTTAATTTTTGATCCATCAAAAATGCATGAACAGATTCTTTTGCTTCATCGAAAGTATATGGCCTCCCTTCGATCCTTCCATTCATTTTATAAATGGTATACTGTCCTGTTTGATAGTTAATGATTTCAGAAATTTCTCCGATTTTTAGCTCAGAAATCTTTGCTGAATAAGACCCGTAATTCCTAACGCTTTTAAAACCCAGTTCGCCACTTGTAAGAAGATCTTCATTAACAATAGTGTGTTTTTCTACTAATGATATAAAGTCTGCACCTGACTGTAATTGAGTTATCAATGAGCTCGCTTTTTCTTCTGTTTCTACCACTATTCTGGAAAGGTTAACTTCTAGCGGTTTATAGAAACGTTCTTGATTTTTTTGGAAAGCAATACGAAGTTCTTCATCTGTATTGGAAATTGATTTCTTAAGATCTTCAATTGCTTGTTGAGCTAAATAGCTATAAAAAGTCTCGTCAACTGACTCTCTTATCAAAGGTTGATCTTGAAGGTTAGCCTCTTTCGCATTTTTAAATAAATAAGCTCTTAATGCAGTTCCTATTACAAAATTTTCAAATCCATCCTTGCCTTCAATAGCATTGATTAGTGAAAGAGGAGTAAATCTGTATTCTGTTGAAAAATCTTCAAGAGTAAATTCAAATCCTTTATATGAAGCTAATATTTCATCTGACTTAAGCCCTGATATAAATTCAGAATCTTTGGATACAGCTGAAGAATAATTTTCATTCATCTTATTCCAAAGTGCATCAAAAACCTCAGAATTGAATTCTAAATTGTCTCTGAAGTTGTAAAGATGTTCTCTTGTAGCAAGCTCTTTCTTCTTTTTATAGACATAAGAAGCAATTTCAGCTTTTTTTATAGCGAATTCATTTTTGGAGAGTATAGGCTTTGTAAACCTATCAGTCAGTTTAATAATACTATACCCCTGAGCTGTTGGAACCGGTTTTGATATTTCTCCTACTTTCAATCCAAAAGCAGCTTCTTCAAAAGCAATATCCATTTCATCGGTTGTAAATCGACCTATATCCCCTCCATTGTTTGCCAAATAAGGAGTCTGAAATACTTCTTTCGCCAACTTTTCGAAAGACTCACCATTCTTCAATCTCTCGTATAATATGTTCGCTGAAGTAAGATCATTCGCAAATAGATGTGAAGCCTTTAACGTTGTGTTAAATCGAACAAAATATTGATTAAGCTCTTCCTCACTTACCTGAATATCTTTTAAAATAATCTGATTCAGATATTCCTCATTTAAAACTCTTCTTTCGATCTCTCCTCTCTTCTGAAAAGCAGCTTCTGTTTTATCTAACTTTTTGTCTTCAGCATAGGTAGCCAATACATAATTATCAAATTTTGCATTTAAAACAGACAACTTAGTAGATGGGTTTGCGCTGATCGCTCGTCCGGTTCTGAAGTAATATTCTTTGAAGGCATTTTCAAAGTGAACTTCAGTAATTGAATATTCATTAATTCGAGCTAGAACATCACTTTCTACTTTATCCTGACAGGAAAGCGCTCCCAACGAGAAACACAGCAAACAGGAAAGTAAAATTAAATGATCACGCATTGATTGCTAACAGATTTTTATCAAGGTGAGATTATAATAATGAAAGCGCTTACATTTTTCAACACATTTTTGAATTTATTTAAGAAATATTAAGTCTCTCTTAAACACGGAGTGGAACAATAAACACTAACAAGTAACTACTTGTTTTTCAGAAACTATTTGAAGCGGCTGCTAAATATTAGTTCTTATAGTTTCTTACAATGTAGTCATTTAGAATAGATTTAAACTCTTTGCCAATTCCATCTCCTTTTAGAGTTTTGAAGTGCTCTCCGTCTACATAAACAGGAGCCTTGGGCTCTTCAAACGTTCCAGGAAGCGATATTCCAATATTAGCAGCTCTGGACTCACCTGGCCCATTAACCACACAACCCATTACTGCTACGTCCATTTCTTCAACGCCTGGATACACTTCTCTCCAAACCGGCATAGATTCTACAATATAATCCTGGATCTCTTCAGCTAATTCCTGGAAATATGTACTTTTTGTACGTCCACACCCTGGACAAGACGTCACTTGCGGTATAAAGCTTCTAATACCTAATGATTGCAACACTTGCTGAGCAACCTGAACTTCAAGAGCACGATCAGCGCCAGGCTGAGGAGTTAGTGAAACTCTTATCGTGTCTCCAATTCCTCTTTGTAAGATAACGGACAAAGCCGATGCACTTGCTACCATACCCTTCATCCCCATTCCTGCCTCTGTTAATCCTACATGAAGCGGATAATCTACAACCTCAGCTACTCGTGTGTATACATTTACAACATCCTGAACACCACTCATTTTGCAACTGATGATGATCTTATCCGAAGCCAAGCCAACATCTTCCGCTAATTTGGAAGAACGCTTTGCACTTTCAACCATAGTATCCAGCATCACTTCTTTTGCTGATTTAGGTTCCGGCAGATCGTTATTGGCATCCATTTTTTGAGCGAGTAACTGCTGATCCAGCGATCCCCAGTTTACACCAATTCGAACGGGTTTATCGTATTTAATGGCTTGTTCTACAATCGTGGTAAAATTCTCATCACGCGTTTTCGTTCCTGTATTTCCCGGATTGATTCTAAACTTTCCCAAAGATTCCGCCATGTCGGGATATTTCGTCAACAGCACGTGACCATTATAATGAAAGTCCCCAACGATAGGCACAGGAACTCCACGATTCATCAATTTCTCCTTGATATGAGGAACTGCTTTGGCCGCCGCGTCATTATTCACCGTAATTCTGACGATCTCAGAACCTGCTTTGTGCAGATGATCAATTTGTTCTACCGTTTCATTAATGTCGGCGGTATCTGTATTGGTCATAGATTGAACAACGATCGGAGCTCCTCCACCAACCGGAACATCACCAACCATTACTTGAATTGACTTTCTTCTTTTTATAGAAGCCATGTATGCCCTAATTTTTCTTACTTAATTCGAATAATTTCTGTTTTTCTTCCTTCGTCAAAGCATCGTATCCGCTCTTGGATATCTTTTCTAAAATTTCATCCAGTTCGGTCTGATCAACTTCTTCAACGATCTCAACATCCTTCACAATGCTCATATTTTTATTTTTCGGCTTTGAAGAAGGACTTGGTTTCAAACGACCAAAAAGATACTCAAAATATCGAATTACTTTACTCAGATCTGTTCCGTTTTTATGTGCCATTGTAAGCAGATATCCCACCGAAGCTCCACCAATATGAGCAAAGTGAGCAACATTACTACCGCTATTCAGAAGTAAAATATCGATAGCTACTAAGCCCGTTACAAAATACCTAGCTTCGATTGGCGGTAACAAAAAAAGCATAATAGGAGTTCTTGGAAAAAGAACAGCAAATGCTACCATAATTCCATTTACCGCAGCTGAAGCTCCAATCACTGGTTTATAATCAAATATAAATGTTGAAGTAAAGTGAAATACAGCTCCAGCAACCAACGCCAAAAAATAGATAGTCAAGAATGATCTAGGGCCAATGGTTTCTTCTACTGCCCTTCCCATCCACCAAAGCCAAAGCATATTAAAAGCTATATGCATGAAGCCTGCATGCAGGAAACCATATGTAATAATTCTCCAAGGCTCTAAATATGCTATTGGCAAATTCGGCTCAAAACCAAAATGTGTTACAATCCAAACATTAAGCTTTGTTCCAACTAAAAGCTGAACGATAAAAATTATAACATTAATCGCTATGATCGCACGAATGGCAACAGGCATCCGCATAAAGCCTCGCTTAAAAGTATTTCCGAATGAATCGTATGATTGATTTCTCATCTCTTTCTAATTACCTGTACCTAAGCGTATTCCGAAGGTTTTTTTAATCCCCACAACTTGATCAAAATGAAACCTACTAATAATCCACCTAAATGTGCAAAGTGTGCAATTCCGCTATCAACTCTAGTTAATCCATTAAATAATTCAAGTGCACCATAAAAACCAACAAAATATTTAGCTTTAATCGGAATTGGTGGAAATAACAGCATGATCCTGCGATTTGGATACATCATCCCGAAACCAAGCAAAATCCCAAATACAGCTCCCGA
>TARA_R100000655_G_scaffold4388_1_pt1 | contig 17400 bp, 6 predicted proteins | sample TARA_R100000655 | Tara Oceans TARA_R100000655 (sample SAMEA2622497) | marine metagenome | biome: marine biome (ENVO:00000447); feature: deep chlorophyll maximum layer (ENVO:xxxxxxxx); material: "saline water (ENVO:00002010), including plankton (ENVO:xxxxxxxx)" | depth 90 m
TTCACAAGGAAACTTGAGGGTGTCTGACTTATTTGATTTGAAGTCTAAATAAAGTTTTAGATTATTTTTTATGTAAGGTAGTGAAGTCTTTCTAAACTTTGAAAGTGCATTAGCGATCCCAATAAACATATTGAAACCTTAATATAAAAAAACTATATCACCAGACGAGGGTGCAGCCGATCCAGATGTTTTCCTTGCACCGACCACTCTAAATGGTAAAACTGCTCCTTCTGGACAATTTTGAATAGCTACCCAGGTACTTCCATCAAAACTAAAATCATAATTATCACCAGTTCCAATGTAAACACCTTTAGTTGCAGAATGAGTTGCGTTGGCATCTGTTATACTAACGGCTTTTGCAGCCGATCCTAAACCTTTGACGATAGGTATTGCAGACATAATTACTCCTATATGTTATATAATCATACAAGAATTTTTTATGCTTTATATAATTAACGAATAGGGAATGTGAAATATTTACATTTTATTTTTAATAAAAAAAAGAGCGATGTATTTAATTAATTAAAATTTATTTCAGCTGAAAACTTTAAAATTTTAATTATAGACTGCTTGTCTACCTTTGCTCCTCTTTGTAGGTGCTTTTTTTGTTTTTAACTTTTTCTTTTTGCGACCAAAATTTTCATCATACATCTTTTGTCCAACAAGTGGTATTCTTTTAATCGTCATTCTTGCTGCTTGTCTTTTAATTGGTCTTAATGGATTTTCTTTATCGTTTATTGCTCTGTTTACTGTTTGACCAAAGTTCATAAGTGTCTCAAACATTAAAGAATATTTAGGGCCAAATAGAATACTGATAAATGGATTTGCCCAACCAGAGTGTTGTACTGCAAATAACAGATCACCAATGATACCGATCTCCCCAGTCTCCAACATAATACCCCAAGCTTTTTTCATTTTAGTTTCTTCTTCTTCTGGTTCTTTATTCCATAGCCAATCACTTGCTTCTTTGTATCCATACCCTAAAGCAAGTCTCCATAAAATGAGATTGACCATTGGAAACATATTTCCTCTTTTTGTTTCCTCTAAAATAAAATCTTTTAACCATCTTATACTTCTATGAGAAAAACTTTGAAAGATTGACTTTCTTGTCCAAAACCCTTTTGATGCCCAGTTATATGGTTTATCAATTGTAGAAGTAGGTTGAGTTTGACCAATAGCATTATTACCAATTCTTAATTTTTCATCTCTGGTAAAATAACCTCTTCTTTTTATTTTATCTATATCTAATCCGTCTGTAACTACATTAAATAATCTTTTTATGTGGTCTTGCATCATACCAGTTGCTGATGGATCATAGTTCTTTAATAATTGCTCTGCTTGTAATACCCTTGAAAATCCAATCGTTTCTCTTACTGATCTTTCAGACCTTGTAAATAAAATAACATTATCAGCATAGAAAGATGCCATTTTTGCACCTATCCCTGTTTTTTCTAATGATTGAGCAAAAACATATTTAGAACCAATTAAATCGTGTGCTAATTGTCTGTCTTTTTTATTTCTGGCGATATACAATCTTGCAATACTATATAATGTATTTAATGTGCCACTTTGTGAAAATGCCTTCCCTAAATCAGTAAGGTTTTTTAAAGTTGTTCTTGGTGTTAATAAAAATGTAGTAGTTGATCTGGCAACCCTATTAAAAGTTTCATCATATATATCTTGTCTTTTTAATCCCATTGACCATCCCATAATGTTCGCAGCTAACTTGTGGTCATACCCATCAGCACTGATCACCTCTAATTCTTTATCAATGTTTTCGTATTTATACTCCTCATCCATCTTACCAAATTCTTTCGCATACCCAATTGCTTCGTATGATTTATCAATATAAGCGTGAGCAATATCCATCACATCATTAACATATGCCCACTCTGGGAATATACGATCACGATGCAACTCCAATGGGTAGCTATGCTTAAACTTTCCAGTTGGTTCAAATACTTGCTGAATGAAATGTTGTCTTAAGCCTTGTTTTCTGTAGTTATCAAGAAAATCAATAATATATTTTTCTGTCTCTTCTTTACTAACGGAATAACCAGAAAACACATCCCCCTGGCTAACTCTTCCACTTATTACTCTTTGAACGTGATCCACAATTTCATCCCATCTTGGATGTTGTGGAGACATATCATTATATATCTCTGGCTTTAACGATAATGGGAAATAGTTTTCAATAAAGTTTAGTTCTTCATTAATATATTTTTTACCCTCTGCATATATATCATTTGTAGTATCCTTCCAAAATCTTAAAAAGGCTTGACCGCCCTCCGACAGATCGGATGCACCATTTGACTCAATAATCTTCTTCATTATTTCTTTTTCATCAGAAGGTACTTTTTTCCAAAGTTTTTCCATTTGCACTTCTGAAGGTTTCACTTTAGAAGAATGATAATAATCAGCTTCTTTAAACATTTTCAATAAAGCATTACCACCATCACCCATTTTTTCTAATGTCCGTTGCATACTTTGTCTGTTGTATACCCAATACAAACCTAATCCATCTATCGGCTTTTTTAATACTTTAGATGCTCGTTGCATTATTGTTTCTCTATCTTCATCAATCTCTTGTTTTCTTTCGGCAGCTAATTCTTTTAAAGTTTTTTTCTTTGGTGCTGATATTTGTCTTATTGGCTTTGAACCATACTTTCGTTTTAATAACCAATCTATATAACTGGCTATCTCTGTATCAGATGCTTCTCCCAGTGAATCATATCCAGTAATAACCTTTTTATATGTCCTTCTTTCATCATCTGTTAATCCAATTTCATTTTCAAGTATGTGTGCCCTTGCAAGTGCTTTCCTTCTTGGATTATCTATCTTTTTCTTTTCAGCTACTAATGTAGATCCTTTTTCTCCAAAGGTTAATGCTCTTGGCGAATGATCTGCGTAACTATTTAATTTTCCATTTTGTTTAACAATTATGTCAGTCAAACTATCTGATACATTTAATTTATTTAAAGTTGTTAAATGCCACGGACTAATACCACTATCAGCATCTACAATAGAAATCATTTTCATTGAACCAATATTGGCTGATATTTCTTTTAAGGTCTTTTGCATTTTATGTACTTTATCATTAAAAAACTCATAAGGCACATCCACCACCCCCCTGATCCTATTATATCCATCTAACCCTATTAGTGTGAAAAATCCATTTTGTTCTAAACCTCTTGCAACTGGAGCCAGATCGGCAGTGTTATATATTTCCTTACCTAACCACTTATGCTCAATAGAAGGTGTTAAAAGTTTATCATCTGGATACGCATCAAATTCAATCTGTTTAACACGCAATCCTTTCGCTTCTGGACTTTTTGTTATAGTGGCATAACTACCACTATCTATAATAATGTGACCAAGAAATCCCTTTACCTCTTTATCTTGTATTGAGGTATACTTTAGATCAGCCTTGCTTGGCTCTGGTGAACCAGTTGGATGATTGTGCATCATATAATAACCATCCGCTTTTGTATTTGACATACCTTCCCTTATTACGGCAGATAAATCTTTACCACTAACATCACCTAATCCCATTACCGCTCCAGGTAATCTATTGGTCACGGCATTTTGAAATACAACTTTGTTATCTTTAATGTAAAATATTCTTAATGTTTCGTATCGGGGATCACGGAGGACTTGGGCAGCCATAGCCAAGTCGTGAGATGTTTTTACTTTTGTTCCAACGAGGTCAATAAAGCCTTTTTCTCGGAGGGGTTTAGTGATAGCGTTACCTCGTATGGTATACCCAGATCCCAATCCAGACCACGCTCCACTATCTTCTGCTCCTCTGGGGTTCGGTTCAGATAATTCTTTTCGGAGTTGGATTGTAAGGTCTTTTTGTTCTGGTGTCGCATTTTCTCTAAACGGCTTTTTTATGTCCGTGAAGTTAGGAAATCTTTCTGATGGTTCAAACATACTATGATCTTTTATTGATATTGCTTTATCATCAAACACAACATAATTATGAACATCACCAGTTTTACCACCAGATGCACCCATAGCTTTATATCTATTGCCATCTAATTTTAAATAATCACGCAAAAACATTGAAGTGGCTTTTGGTTTTAAAGGCATTGTACCATCAATATCTTCTTTCATAAGATATGTTAGTAGATCATATACCTGTCTACCTTCTCCAATCTCATCCAAATAATCTTCTGATATACCTAAAACATCTTCCCATTCTTTTAAATCTATTTCTTTTTTATCTAAATATTCTGGAGCCTTTATTTTCCCGCTTTTTATATCTTTTAATAATTGATATAGTTCATCACGCAATGTAATGTCAATTGGTTCATGCCAATCCATCCATCTAAACTCGTTTGGACTTTTACTGGCAATATCTACTGTATATAAATTTTTATTTTTCTCTAACTTATATTCAAAATTATCGTTTTTAACCAACTTGATTAATTCATCATATATTCTGATTTTATTTTTTTCCTGTTCTTCATAATCAGTTGGTACTGTTGCTAATTCATCATCGGCATATTTTTTATATTCTCTTAAATGATCAAGAATAACCCCTTTGATTGTCGCATCTTCTTTTGTGTGCAATAAATTATCAAAAGTACCCAAATAGGCATTTCTAAATCTGTATTCATTCAAAAATAGATTTTCAATTATTTCTGCATATATTAATGAATCTTTGTATTTATTATGATGTCTAATCATTGGACTATGCTTATACCATTCTTTTTCCATTAAGTATGGATCATAATTAAATATAGCTTGATCATTTTCATTTAATGTAATCAATGATAAATCACCTATCTTAAATGATTCGGTAGTGTGATCACCTAATCTATTTGCATACCATTGTGCTATGTCTTTTTTATCACTAAAATATAGCCCCCATCCTTCCATTTGTGAACCTTCACCAGAATCAATTGATTTTGTACTAAAACTTTTAAAATTATGTGGTGATCCGTGATACTTTGTCATTGAATCAAATAAATTATATTGCTCAACTTTATCTTGTGGAGTATCCTTTATAATTGCATCTTTTTGCTTTTCTGCCTGTACTTTTCTTTGTTGTAGCTCTTTATACTGCTTATTATATGATAATGTATTTATCTTCTTATTTTTTTTCTGATTACTTAACTGCTCAAGTTCTTTATTAATCTGGATCAGTTCATCATAGATAGACTCCAGTTCAGCCTTCTGTCTGGTATCTAATGTTTTAACTCTATCAACACCACCAAAGATGTTGTATTGCTTCATTGATTCAAAAATACTGGTCTGGTTTTCATCATCTTTATTTGATGATTCAATTATAATTTTAAGTTCTTGCCTTGCTTGTTTGATCTGCTCTTTTACAATAGCAACAGTTTCTTGGTAGTATTCAATATATGGTCTTTCTTCAAAAGCTTCTGACTTAACTAATTCAAAAGGTATTTCTGCTTTTTGCTGAAATTCATTATGGACATCGGAACGAAAGTTTTTACCATCTTTAACGGCTTGTTTAATTGACTCTAAATGTTTTTGATCCATATCAGATAAACTGATTGCCCCTGGTTGGCTTGTCATTGAAGCTTCACCTCTTTGTGTGTAATACAATTCTTTGGAGGTAAGCCTATATAGATTTTTAAACCAATTGCTTTCTTTTTGCCATTTTTTATCATATTCCCTTGCAGTCTTTTCTTCATTGGCATATTTCTTTTTATCTATTGCAACAATTCTATCTGTTGTTAGATCATCCATTATTCTACGATCATCTAACTGCCTTTTAAGGTTATCAATGTGCTTTTCTAATTCTTTTGCTTTATCCTTTATTTCTGTTGCAGCATCCTCATTAACCTTTTGTGGTTCTTTTCGTAATTCTTTTAAAATAGATGCGGGTTTGTCATCTAAAGATTCCATTCTTTCAATAATATTGTCTATCTTGCGATAGAAGTCATCTACATCGCCTTTTATAGCGTTTTCTGTATAAAGATGAGTAAATATATCATCTTCGTGTCTATCGGTCAGAAAATCGTGTTTTTTCCTTAACCCACCAACAAACTTGCTAATGCTGACAATACGAGGAAATTCATTTGTAGATTCGTAATTCTGTTTCAGCTTACCATTGCTATCCAGATAAGAAAGATTTGCTAAATTGCTTATTGCACTTTTTTTAGAGGCATCTGTCTTTGCCTTTGGGAACATTCCTGGCATTATGTTCGCAATGTCTAATGCCTTATCTCCTCGATCAAGCCTTCTGCGTACTTCGGAAGCATTTTCAAAATCACTCTGTTGTGTGCGAGTAACATTCGATTCACCCGCATAATCTCTTGCCTGTTCCAATGTTGTGCCTTCTGGCAATACCTTCACTGGAACTTCTGATATACCACCTTCTACCGCACCTTTTATTCGATGATGCCCAGATACTACATACATATCCCCAGTATCATCTTTCCATAATACTGGTTCCTCCCACTTTGCGGGATCATAATTCTTTGCAATATCATCTATAATGCTTTGATTGTATTGTTCTCTTGGCTGAAACTTGCTTTCATCCATTTTAATATCTTTTGGATTAATATCAACGACATCTAATTTTTTAGGAGCATCTACTGGTAATTTCTTTACTTTTACATTATCTAATAATTTATTATGCTCTTTAGTAGATAAGTCTTTATTATAGCCTTCGCCCAATAATTCTTTTGTTGCATCGATATTATTAGAAAATCCTTTATTTCCTAAAGGATTTCCACGACCATCTACAATCCAATACATAATTTTTTCTGCAGTCGGATTAAGCATTATTTTTGCATCTTTAGGATATTTACTAACTGGAACTGGTGCTTTTGATTCTGGCTTTGTCTTTGGCTTTAATGATTCAATAATTTTATTTGCATCAATACTTTCATCAAATTCTTTTACTGTGCCATATTTTATATTATCACCTTGTACTTTAACTGCTAATTTTTCAGCTTCTCCTATTGTTTTTGCATTTTTCATTATATGGCTGACAATTTTATTTAAAGGACTACCTCTTTTTAATACTTTTTCTTCTATTGGTATTTTTTTCCCTACTGACAATTCTGCAAGAGCATTAAAATCACCAGGTACTATTTTTCTATTTTTATCTCCAATATTTAGTATTAATTCATCTGGAGCATCTTTAGGAACTATACCACTTTCTTTCATTATCTCAACAGTTTCTTTACCTATTGGTGTAGGAGTAGGTTTACTAATAGTAATTAAACGAGGCTTTTTCTTTGTCTTTAGCTTTTTATCATCTTTGGCTTTTTCTTTTTTAATGGTTTTAAGAGCATTTTTTACTGAACCAAGTTCTTCTTTTACAATTTCTTTAATTCTATCTGCAAGAGGTTTACCCTTTATGATAAAAGGAGGATTACCCTTTGGATAAAACATAATTTCTGGATTAACACCACCTTTATAATCAATCATCCCACTTGCACCAGTACCCAACTCTTCACCATATATTTTATTGATTTCGGCAGTTTTCATTTGATCAATATTTTCATATTTCTCAAGAAGCTTTTTATCAAAATTTACCCAAAACTTAACTTCTCTTTTTAAAATCTTCTGTGCTGCTTCATCAGTCCATTTTGGTGCTTCTGTTATTTCTCTTGCCCATATTTTTGCCCATTTTTCTAATCCAATATCTTTAAGGTGTTTCTCTATTGCATCGAGTTCTTCTTTATATTTTTTTATTCTTTCATCTGTTGCTTTTTTACCATTTGGATGATAACCAGTATATACATTATTAAAGGTTACTATGTAGGAAGAACCATAATGTTTTAAATACTGCGGATAATCTTTACCACTTTCTAAACCTTTTGTAGCTTTATGAAAATCGGCATCAAACAATTTATATAAAATTTGTGCATTACCATCAGTATCCTCTATATCACCATATCCATATTCATCTTTAATAGAAGTGCCTTTATAAATATCAAAAAGTTCATCCTTATCTCGATTAAATTTGCTTTTATCCAACTTCATCAAATCGTCAGCAAAATACTTACCAGTTGGTTTAATTTTTTTTACTTTAATATCTTCTGGTTTTACATCTTTTTTAGTTTCAAGCTTTTTCTTCTTTTTTGTTTTTAATTTTGGTTTTTTCTCTTTAACTGGCTTCCTTATCTCTGGCTCAACCTTTTCAACTACTGGTTCTTTTGTACCATCTTCGCCAAACAACTCTTCACGCATTTTATCTCTGGTGACTTTAACAGGAACTTTTGGCTTTATTTCTTCTACCTCTGGTTCTTTACCTTCTAACTGCACTGGTTTTATTTCTTCCAGTTCTGGCTGACCTTCTTCATAAAAGTTTACTGGCTTAATGGAGTTTGCTAATATGTTTAATCTATCCTCCTTGCCCAGATTTATAACTTGTGTTTCAGAATACCCTAATTTCTGGAGGTTTTTTCTCTGATCATTTAATGACATCTTTACAAGATTATCTCTTGATATAGATGGTATTTCGCCCTCTACAGGCACTTCTACAGACTCTTTTAGCTTTTTAACTTGTGGCTCTCTTGCTCTGGTAGCTTCTTGTGCAGTTTGTTTACGAATAGCCTCACCAGTTGCTCTTCTTGCACTTAATTTTTGCAAACCATATAATATGTTTTTTCTAACATCTTGTATATCTTTACGCAATTGCTCTGTAGTTGGGTTGCTATTGCGATACTTTTTTAATGAATCTATAATAAATTTTCTGGCTTCATCTCTTTCTGCTCTTGTTTGCAATCCTTTGATCTGTGGTTTAAAATATGTTAAAACATCTTTTGCAACTCTTTCATAAAGTATTCTTTGTTCATTTGGCTTAATGTTTTTTCTATTGATTAATCCAAACCCCATAAACATTAATGCGTTTATCGTTGCTTCTTTTGGATCTCCAGTTTCGAGTATACCAGTAGTAAAACCAACTAAACCTTCAGCGGGTATACGCTTAAACGGACTACTAACAGATCCCGCAGCACCCAAGCCAACCCCAAGAAATGCACTTCCTAATATATTTTCTACCTTCTCGCTTACTGGAAGATCCTCACCGATCATATCTAATGCACTATAACTTCCAAAGGTTTGTGCTGAAGAAATTGCTCTACCAGATACATCTGCAACTTGTCTTGCTTTGACTGGATCCATTGTTCCAATTTTAAAACCTTTATCAATTTTCTTTGCACCCGCTAAAGTTTTCTCAACTCCTCTTGTTACTTTTGCGAATGTTTGTGGTGCTTTTAATATTGTACTCGTACCACCATACCCCAATAACATTCCCACACCACCATACATAAATCTTTCAATTGGACTTGCTTGAAAACTTAATTCTGCTTCTCTTCTTGTGTCTGTTGCTCCAATAGGAACTGCTGATTTAAAAAGCTCCTCAAATAAATTATAACCTTTGCTTGATAAAGTACCTTCACTTACTAATTGATCTAATGTTTCATCCTTTGCAATATCCTCTGCTGATTTTTGATCCCCTGGTATTGTATATGGTGTTCCAGACATTGGATCAATAACTTCCCTATCTGGCTTACTAACTGGTTTAGCATATTTAATTTTTTCTCGATATATCTTTTCAAATTCTGGTCGTATTTTTTCAATCTCTGCCATAACATCAACTTGTTCATCAGAAATCTCTTGAGATCTTGGTACTTCAACCTCTTCATCTGTAAAGCCTACTTGGGGGCCTCTGTACACTCTTTTCTTTTGCACATCTGGTTCACCAGAACGCATAATATATTGTGGCTCAAAATCATTATTTAGCCACTGCTCTTTTAATTTTGACTGTATATCTTGGCTTTCACCCTTACCAGTGCTTTCAAGCTTTTTTATTTCCTGTAGTTTTTCGGTAGGATTATCACTTTTTTCAATTACCTCATTTCGCCTTTTATTATATTGTATGTCTAACCACTTATTATCTAAAAATAGGTCTATCGCATTTTTTGTTTTGGTCTTATTCGGAAGTGGAGATTCACCAGTTAAAAATGGTAAACCAGTAAGTTCTTGTTTCTGTTCTTCTTTTGGTTTTAGAGGTTTTATCTCGAATTTGTTTTTTGGCATTAGTTTGTCGCTGCGTTATAGTCAATATTGTATTTATCCTTTAAGTATGTGTTTAACCACATCTGTGTACGCTCCCTTGCTTCCTCTTCGTACATTTCTGGTCTTATCATATTTAACTTTTTAACTTCTTCCAATATTTCCATATACTTATCTTGTGCAGTCTGCTCAATGGTTTTACCAGTATCTGGTTCTGGGTTTTTTTGCATAAACCTTCCCCAATTTTCTGGAGACTTAATTGCTTCCCTACCATAACTAAAATTAACGGAATCTGTAAGTGCTGCTTGTTGCCCTTGTGCCATATTAAAAATGTTTTGAGGCATTGCATAAGTAGTGTCTCCCGCAGTATCAATTGCCGTTTTGTTCATTTTATCCTGTAATTCCATAATGGTTTTCATCCATTTATCACGCTTTGCCGATTCATCAACCTTTTCTGGCTTTTCTGGTTCTTCATAAAAAAGCTTCTTACCAGTCATACCCTCATAGGCTTCACCTTCTTTTTTTAGTTCGCTTAATGATTTACCTTTTATTTCTGTACTATCATCGGCAGTAATTGAAAAAATTGGCTTTGATGCTTCTTCATTTGCTTTTGCCGTTTTTTCTTTTTTATCTTTTTTTGATTCTTTCCATTGGTCAATTAAAAAACGATTCATTTCAGCTTCAGTAACATTAAGCGTATCTGGATCACCTCCATTAACTGGTGGTAGAATTAACTGATTGGTAGCTTGTCTACCTTTTGTTTTAACCATATTATTTGATTTAAGAAAATCAGCTATTTTTTGATCAGCCATATTTACACACCTCCCGCCATTGCTTTCATTATTGCAATTGCTTGTTCATAGCCGACAGTATTTAACAATGTATCAAACAATTGCTGCGGATCCTTATCATCACTTGCTTGATATTTAGACATTGCATCTTTTACACCTTTATCTTGCTGACCACTTACATAACTTTCAACTCCCGCAGAAGCACCCCCAGTTAAAATATTAATCAGAGCATTTCGCTTATCAGCACCTACCTTATCTTTTCCAATTGCAAGTTGTTCTTCAGCTTGTTTTTTTGCAGTTTGTTCACTCATATATAAATCGGCAGCCGTTTTACCAACTTGATTACGAACATTCGCTTCAGAATCTTTCATTGCTCGAATGTTTGCCACACTATCTTGTGTACCCCTGTTGATCATCTGTCCTTGATAATTTTTATTCGATAACACTGCTTGAGTATTGGCTTTCCTTGCAGTATCGCCAATAATCATTGATTCTTGACCTTGATCAAATTCTCCGTGCTTTTTCACTGCTTTTAAATATCTTCCTTGTGCAGTATTGCCAAATTTTGGTTGTAATAAGCCAGGTAATTGTGTTGCCGTATTTTTAGCAAATTTTGTTAAAAACATTGCCGTTGCGGGTGTTAAAGCCATAATGTTACTCCACTTCTAATTGTAATCGTTTAATTGTTAGGTCATTTGTGCTACTGGGAGAGGTCAATTCCAACTCTACTCTGTTTGCATATCTTTTTACTGGAAATCTTGTGGTTCCCGCACTTAATCCAGTTTTGCTGAATGATGCTGAACCAGAACCATCCAAATACACATTTGCCGTCATTGCATCATTGCCAGTGTATTGAACAGTTAAATATCGAACTAATCTTTTTCGATGTAAGTCTAATGGGAACTTTTTACTCTTCCATTTTGTAATACTTGCATTATTTGTATCGAACTTGATGATTTTATTTGTGGCAACATCATAATTCAACGGACTGCCATTTTCGTCATAATTCAATAAAGTTAGACTAAAACTACCCATATCAATCTTTCTCCAAGTCTTTAATTCGTAGTTATATGCCCAAACTCTTTCGGTAGATGATTCTAACCATCTATAAATGATTTCTTGGCGATTTGGATCAAATATGCCCCTTATTTGTGACTTCGTTGTGGCAAGATTGAACTGATCCTCAATATCATAACTTATTTTGTTCATAACGGAAGGTGTAGCCGTTGAACTGGCAGCCATATTTGCTGATATTTCATAAATACCATCGTGATAAACAAAAAATACGCTATCGTGTACTTCTACTACACCTCTGGATGCTACATTTCCTATATTATGCTTGGATTCGACAATTTGCCAAGTTGTTGGATCTGTTGGATTTGATAAACTTAAAATAAAAATTGCTTGAGGCTTAAAAACAACTAATCTATTGAACAAGGATGCTAAACCAGTTACTGCACCACCCTCCCGATCCTCAAAAGCGATCACATTGCTTACTGGAATGGTATCAAATTGATTTATTTCACTATATGCAACATAATCTTGTCGCTCCTCTGCCTTATCGTCTGGATTTAAATTTACATTTCCTAAAAATAGCCTACTTTTGACAATTTTTGCATATTGACCATTTACTCTATTAGAATAAACTGTCTGTATAGGAGATTCACCTAAATCATCCAATCTAAAATCTCTACAAGTAATTGTAATTTTATTTGATGATTTTGTATAACCCATACCTGGAGTAGATGATCCAGATGCAGTTGTCACACTAAATCCCTCTAATAAATTTCCTGTAAAATCTTTATTATTTGATGCAGAGGACATTTTTTCTGTTGATTTAATCCAAACCCCGCCAATATCATCTTGATAAACACTATTCCCCTCAACTTCAAAAGATTTTTCTCCAAACATTACAATGCTACCAGATAAAGCATTTTGTGCTATACCAGAGGGGAAATCAGTAGAATAATTGTGAAATTTAATAAAACCAATAGATGATCCTCCGTATGCACCATTATCACCCGAATATTTTGTTTCGTAAGAACCCCAACTTTTCTCTTTTAGCTTCCAAGATGAACCATTAAAGTTTCCACTACTATCTAAATAAGTATTCCCAAAATTTGCATTATCGTCACAATCAAGTTGCACATAATTGACACTTGGCACTTTCCTAATCGTAGATCCATTTGTATGAACTGCTGCCGTATTTGTAGTATATGCTACATCTGCATAATTAATATTTTCACCTCTGGTAATAGTAACAATGTATTCACCAGATACAACTTCTCGTATTTTAACATTTCCACCTATGCCACTTGCCGTTGCAGTTGGAGTACCAACAAAAGTAGTTGTTCCTACACTATTTATAACAATATTAGAACTAACATGGCTACCTATCCTTATTGTATCCCCAGTTTTTATAACATTTGATATATCAGCAGTAACTGTAAATGTTTTTTGCACATCTTTTGTCCAATCATGATTTGCATTTAAAGTAAATCCTGTATCAACAGGACTTGTAAGTGGTGAACTTGGTAGTGCCGTAGCTGCCGTTTGAATACCCTCATTATCAATAATATATTTTGTGCTATTTAAAATATTCGTATTTGAATTAACAACCATATATGTTTGTGATGCACTCATTGGTCTAACAGTACCAGAATTGATCCAAAAAGGAACTAATGTATCTTCTCCTTCAGAAGCACTATCAATCCCATCAAAACCACCATCTGAACTAATCGCATATTTATTATTACCTAAAAATTCTGTATAGCCTAAACCAATTATTGTAGATACATCTGTAGTTTTAATATGTATTTTATCATTACTAAAGAAAACACCACTACATTCCTTTGCCGTACCAACAGATGAAAGATCATTATTAGTATCAATAAAGGTCATATGCCCAATTAATTGAAAATTACCATATGCACCAGATGTTCCAATTGCACGATAAACATTTATTCCTGTAATTCTTTTATTAATTGCAGTTATATCTGCTATTTCTGCCTTCAACTCTACAATTGAATTATTGATACCAGTATCAGTAATAACTAATTCCTTTGTTTTATCAAACAAGGTTTCTTGTATACCATCATAAATTGCAGTGCAATTATACTTCACTGCATCACCCGCCCTTATTTCACTACTTGTTTTATAAGTATTTTTTAATTCAAGCTTAAAGGGATTGTTAAGGACATTAGAATAGGCATACCAGTTAGGGGTTATAGTAACACTTGAATTAAATAAACTTCGATTAATATACCCTACCCAGACACCTTTTGCTTCGTTGGTTGAAACCTTACCAATTGCTCCTGGTATGAATCTTACAGTGTCATTTGTAGCAACAATAGGGTTTTTATCCTTATTATGATAAACAGTTGGTGTGGAAGATGTGTTTGAAGTAGATATTTCTTTAAAATCATATTTACCCATTATATCTACCCACCTATAATCACAACTGCCAGATCCTCCCCAAGTGCCTGTACCCCAACCAATATCGGTTGCTCTTATTAAAGATGCTCTTGGTAGATTATTTAATGAAGCATCTGAACTATTATGCGTTACATACTCAACACCATAGGCAACAATATATCCTTTTGCGTGTTCAAACCATTGATTGTCACTTGCAACACCAGTTACAACATCATCAATGCAAGTGGGATTCCAACCTTTATAAGTATCGGCTGCATTATCAGTTAAAGTATGAGTGGTTTTATCTGTAGCTACTCTATATAAATTGCCGTGAGCCATACCAGATCCAAAAGAACCACTATCATCTGTACAGACCATTAAATATTTTGTACCACCTGGATGTCTATAAGTATTTTTAATTCGAGTAATAACTGTTGAAGTAGTAAATACTGATGAATTAACATCTGCCCAAGAAAGAGGGGAGCCTAATGCACTTCCGCTTCCGTGCTGACTATATTGTAATAGATGTTCACTGCCACTGCTTTTAAATAAATAAGCTACAATAGATTCATTTGTACCAGAATCTTCACCAAAATCCATTTTTGTAACCATTTTTAGTTCGTTAGCTAAAGCATTTCCATCACTCCAATTAAGATTGTTAATTAATTCTTTAAAATGAAATTTATGATTTGAAGCCGTTGATTCAGCTAAAACTAAATATTCATAGTTTTGACCACTATGAGTGGAAGTTATTGAAGTAACACCTTTCCAAGTATATCCACCTGTATTTGATGGAGTAGTAAAATCTGATATACCACTTGAAGTAATTTTAAACAATTGATCACCTGGCACTAAAAGATAAAGATCTCCTGTACCCGCTTCATAGAAATATGCTTCATTTGTTGCTACTGTATAATCATTATTACCCCATTCAGAACTATCTGGATCGTGTCCATCAATTCCTGTTTCAGTAATAGTTTCATCGCTATTAATTACATATTTAACAATTGCATTATAATAATTACCACTATTAAGTGCTGAATAGTATACATAGATAGCATTGTTAAAATTGACCATAGTGACAACTTTAAATGTAGAATACGCTTTAAATTGATTATAAAGAGCAGTATTTAATTCAGTAACTCCCGATGCACCTACAGAGATCTGTATTCTACCGCTACTACCAGTATCGTAACTGTGCATTGATAATATTTTATTATTTAACGATAGTAGTGCAATATTCGTAAAACTGGTTGTGTCATTTGATGCGTTTGTATTTACAAATAAATGAGTGCCGTGCTTACCACCAAAAGTCACACTTCTTAATCCAGTATCGGTTGCCGTTGCAAAAAAACTACCTCCCCAAGTTTTTGCACTATTTGTATTTACGAAGTGCTTATTGCCTGTTTTATAATTAATTGTATCGAATAAGTCAGTATTTGCTATGGCAGAGGCAGAGGGATTTTTGACTTCAATACACATAACATTATCGCTTTGTGCAAAGCCAGAATCAGATGCAGTCTCAAAAAATAAAATATTATCTTCAATTTGCAAATGGTCTGATACATTTGGTAAAGATGGATCGTACCAAAACAATTTAAGTACATTATTTGAATCAATTATTGCAAGTATATATCTGTATTCTACGGAACTAAACTTGTCTGAAATAAAAGTATATACATTGTAGACTGTATATGTGGTAGAAAACTTTGTATTAACTGCTGATAATCCAAAAGTGGGTATAGATGAAGGTTGCCCCGCCCCAAAAGTTTTAACAAGCTGACCATCAACAATTTTGAGGTTTTCCATATTCTGGGCAATAATATCATTTAGATCCTCTACATCAGCGTGTGTCTTTACTCCCCTAAATTGAGAAATGTCAATTAGTTCAGCCACCTACAACTCGCTCCTGTATTACCAGATCGCCAGAGGTATTATATGGAACCATTCCACTTACATAATCCATTACTACAGAGCTTTCATTATGTGATGTGATCATTGCAATTGCACGATTTTGTGCATCAGCTTGTCTATCTTGCTGATTAACAGTTCTCCAACATTCTGCCTCTGCAAATTCTAAAATTGCATCGTGATATATACTATTTAACGAGGAAGAATTATCATCTGCGACAATGGCAGTAGGTTTTTTTATATAATAAACATCTAACGCATCATTATCTGAAATGTATACCCTGTTTCCTCTAAACCAGTATACTGGCGATTGAAAGGAGATTGATACACTACCATTTGACCAATCTGTATATTGCTCAAAAGATATTTTATGATAATAAACAGATGAATTTGTTCGTTTGATCGCTTGGATGCCGTATACACCACCAAATGGTGTATTAGCACCAGTAAAAACTGATGAAGTTATATCTATAAATTTTTCATTAAGTACAGAATCATTTTCATTTGCGACATTTGACCTAAAATGATGTAAGTCAATTAAAGCATTGCTATTTAAAAGTTGAATTACTTTATCTTGAGCAACATTTAATAATAAAAGTTTTGTGGTGTTGGTAAATAAATCTCCGCTTGGATCTTCCAACCTTGTACCTAATAATGTTAGCATTTCATTGTTTGTCATAAAATATTTCCTTGATCGTCAATGAGGGGAGATGAATACACCTCCCCCCATCGTGTATAAGCAACTATACGAGGTTAAACATATGATCCATCGCTATAGACATTATCTATACGACAATGTGCCTTACGATTGGTACAAGCCATCTGACCATAAGTGTGAACTTTCATTGAGAAAGTATTAGACCTTTCTGCTTCAACGAATTTACCCGCAGTGAACTTTGCACCAGAGTTGAAGAACATATACAAGTAATCTGTATTTAAGAAATAGATACTTGCTTTGTTACTTGCAACAGTTAGGTGGTTATCAGCTACTACTGGTATTCCACGAAAATCAATAGAGTTAAAACCCATTGATCCCATTTTTTCATTCATCTTTGAACCAGTTTTACGAGGATCAAGAACTTGCTCAAGCAAGTCAAATAAATACTGACTTACAATAATCAAATTCGGATCTTCACCAGTTTGCTTACGAGACTGGGCAACTCCCCTTGCTAATAGCTTTGGAAAGTATACTGCATCTGCTGCATTTAGCAAATCAGCCTCTGTTAACGCATCTCCGTGTACAGTTTCTGCATTAATCACTGGTGACTGCCACCAT
>TARA_R100000655_G_scaffold19490_1_pt1 | contig 17394 bp, 35 predicted proteins | sample TARA_R100000655 | Tara Oceans TARA_R100000655 (sample SAMEA2622497) | marine metagenome | biome: marine biome (ENVO:00000447); feature: deep chlorophyll maximum layer (ENVO:xxxxxxxx); material: "saline water (ENVO:00002010), including plankton (ENVO:xxxxxxxx)" | depth 90 m
TTTGTTCGTATTAGCGATGATGTAATGGCATTTACTGGAATGACTGGTAATGGCATGAGGATTCTGACAACTGATGCTAGTGATATAAAAATAGGTACAAATGGCACTACTGATAAGCTTGTTATTAAATCTGATGGTAAAGTTGGAATTGTAGCTTCAGCTCCTACTGAAGCTCTTACTGTAAATGGAAACCTAAATCTTCTCCCAGCAAATTCAAAACTATATTGGGATGATAAAACTGCTTGGATTCAAGCTTCTGCTGGTGATGGTATAACTGCTTATGCTAATTCTGCTATGAAATTTAGAGTTGGAACATCGACTAATCATTCTTTTCAAAATTTTGTAAGTGATGGTTATGTATCTGCTTCTTACTTTAGAGCAACGACTATTAATCAAAATACAATTATTAGGGGTAACAATAGTGGTGTTGATGTAGACATACAAGATGTATCTGGTAATTCTATAGCTTACTTTGAAGCTAGTAATAAGCGTGTCGGGATTGGGACTGATTCTCCTTCTAGTCACCTTCATGTTAAAAATGCTAGTGGTGGAGCAACAATATTTGTTGATGGAGATGCTGGTTCTTGGCAATCTTATGGATTTAAGAGTGGTGGTAGTACAAAAGCTGAGATAAAGAATTTCCACGAATCTAGAATGGAATTTACTCAAACTGCTGGTGAGTTTAGATTTATTAAGCTATCAGATGCATCCGTATTATTTAAGATTGACTCTAATTCTCAGATTAGTCTTAGTAATAATGATAGTGGTGCTAGTAATACAATATTTGGATATACGTCAGGAGGAAATATTGCTAGTGGTGGTGATAAAAATACTTTATTTGGTAAATCAACTGGGTTTTCAATAAGTACGGGAGATAGCAATACTAATTTAGGTTGGGAGGCTGGATACTATAACGCAACTGGTAGTAATAATACTGCTGTTGGTAGCGGTTCTATGATGGGTGCAAGTGGTCAAAATCATAGTAATAACACTTCCGTAGGTTTTAACTCCTTAAAAGCAATTACTACTGGCAATTACAATGTTGCGGTTGGTTCTGGAGCATCTTTAAAAATTACAGAGGGTGTTTCCAATGTTTCAGTTGGTTATCAAAGTGGTTATAATATAACAACTGGAGATTACAATATATCTATAGGCGATTTAGCATCATATAATAACCAAACTGGTAATGATAATGTATCTGTAGGTAGAGAAGCATTAAGAGGTGCTACTAATCAATCACATTCAGATAATATTGCGATTGGAAGCTTGGCATCCTACGCAATTACTACTGGTGATGATAATGTTGCTATTGGTACAAGAGCTTTGCTATCCGTTACCTCAGGGGCTAATAATGTTTCAATAGGTTCGTTTTCTTTGCTATCTAATACAACAACTGGTGGCAATACTGCCATTGGCTACCAAGCATTGTACACATTAGACCAAATGAATACTGGCACTCCACGCTCTGTAGCCGTTGGAGCTAAAGCTGGATATTACTTAAATGGTGGTTATGATTTTACTGCGGTAGGGTACCAAGCTGGAGAAAAATCAGATAACAATTATGGAAATACATTTGTTGGCGTAGTTAGTGGTAAAAATATTGATGATGGTCATTTTAATACTGCTGTTGGTGGGTATGCTTTGCTTGGAGCAGATGCAGATGCTAATGATGCAAGTTATAATGTTGCAGTCGGATACAGCAGTTTACAAGCCGTAACAGATGGTGACAAAAATACATCCCTTGGTAATGATTCATCTAAGGCTATAACTACTGGAAGTAATAATACTGCCCTCGGATACAAATCTAACGAAGTATTAACTACTGGCGAAATGAATACATATATCGGTGCTTATACAAAATCATCAGCGGTAGATATAACTAATGAAGTGGTTCTTGGTGCTGGTGATTCTAATGATTATCTTGTAGGTAAGGGTAATGATACAGTTGTAATCGGAGGTGAAAATGGCTATATATGGAATGCATTTGACACGAATAATACTTGGCTACAAGTATCAGATGAAAGAACGAAAAAAGATATAAAAGATTCTGACTTAGGTCTTTCATTTATTAATGACTTACGACCAGTTACTTACAAAAAGAAATCAAGAAGTGAATATCCGAAAAGCTTTGATGATTACAATGAAAACAAAACTACTGTTAAGGATAAAAAATTATATGGATTTATTGCTCAAGAAGTAAAAGAGGCAATGGATAAGGCAGATCACTCTGACTTTACTGCATGGACAGAAGGTAAAGATGGTATGCAAGGGTTAGGTGTAACAGAATTAATCACACCATTAGTAAAAGCGGTACAAGAGCTTAGTACCCAAATTGATAGGCTCAAAGAACAGTTAAATAAGGAGTCATAAAATGGCTGATAAATACACAAAGAAAGCTAGTTCTTCTTCTCCTTCTGCACCAGCGGATGCTTGGAAAGATGTTGCAGTTGAAAAAGAACATCAACCATCAGTACAGAAGTCTGAAGTTTCATATCGTCAGATTGAACAGCAAATTGAACATATTGATGCTCAATCAAAATCCCTTGCTGACAGAAAAACTGAGTTAGTGAAGGAAATGGCTGAAATCAAAAAAGCTGTAGAAGCGTAAAAGTTGGAAGAAACAGTTTTAAACTGGTATCTCCAAGCTGGATTTGGGGGCATAGTAGCGATGATTGTAATATATCAAGTAGTACAATCTGGTAAAATTGCGTCCAAACAGCAAGAACAACTACAGAATTTAGCCGTAGAGCTAGAGCAACAGAGTACCATCATTTCCAACCTACAAAATATTCAGATCAAAAATTTGGATAAGTGGGCAAGGGTTGAAGACAGATTAATTTCTGAAATACATGATTTGTCGGATGACTTAAAAGAAATGAAGGGTATTTTGAGTTCAAAATGAATGTTGAAGATTATAGGAATGAAGTTACTGCCCGTTTGGTAAAATTAGATGAGCGTCAAGTGAGTATTTTTAAATCACTCCAGAGAATTGACAAACACTTAGAAGCACTAAATGGTAAGGTGGCTACACATGATACTACTATTACTCAGATAAAAATGTTTGGGTCGTTAGCGGTATTTCTTGTGCCTATAGTTGTAACAGTAATAATGAGGTTTTTATAATGGAAAATCAAATAATCGATTGGATGAGTAATAACTGGGAATGGGTACTATTGGCATTTATGGTCGCAGAGAAAGCGGTTAAAATGTCCCCTTCAGATAAAGATGATATAATAGTTGATGTTATCTGGAAAGGTATTAGTCAAATGGTCGGGAAAGGGAAAGAAGCATGAGTTGGGTATCTGGATATGTAAGAAGACAAATTCGTAGACATGGTGTTACTGGATATATTATAAGGGTTTTAGAATTTATTTCTAAGGCAACTATAAGTAAGAAAGATGATGCTATGGTAGCTGACATTAAAAGTTTTGTGGAAAACCACAAACCAAAGAAAAAAGCTAAAGCTAAGTCTAAAGACAAAGAATAATGGCTAAGTATAAGTTCGGGAAACGCTCTCGTAGGAGACTTGAGGGCGTACACCCCGATTTAGTCAAGGTAGCAGAGGAAGCTCTTCACTTAATGGATATTGCCATTATTGAGGGTGTCCGATCTATAGAAAAACAAAAGGATTATGTTAAGACTGGTGCGTCTAAAACAATGAAATCGAAGCACCTTACTGGCGATGCACTTGATCTGACCCCATATCCCGTGGATATGACATCTAAAATGGGCATAAAGCGTCACTATTATATGGCCGGTATGTTAAGGGGAATTGCTCACATGATGGATATAAAACTTAGGTCTGGAGCTGATTGGGATTCTGATGGTGAAGTAAAAGACCAGACATTTATGGACTTAGTGCATATCGAAAGATTGAAATAGGATATAATCTAAAAAATTTAGTATATTATAGTGTTGAGAATAGCAGTAATGCTAATAATAAAACCCTCGAAATTTGGTAACCTCCATTTATTGAGGGTTTTTTTATTTTTGAAGTAATGAACTGTCCGGTATATGTCCGTATTGACTAGTTTACCGAGGGAGCATTAAGGGTTCGAATCCCTCTCTCTCCACACCTTTTTTTATTGTTTTCCTCTAAAACGATACTGTGATTGTAGTTCATTCTATGCTATTCAAAGCTATAATCTGTCCGCTATATGTCCGCTCATAAATCTGTCCGCTTATATTTTATCAATGAGGTTAGCAAAATCATCAGTACCCATGTGTATATAGGTCTTAACGGCTTTAGAATCATGTCCGGTGATGTTTTTTATATCGGCCTCACTCATACCGGATTTAGCTAAATGAGTAGTAACACTATGTCGGATTGAATGGAAGTCAGTCTCATAACCAAAACTTCTCATAATCTCTTGATACCTTTTTCTACTTTTAGCATAGTGATTTGAATTTGGATATATGTTGTATATTTCATCACCAAATGCGAGTATGTGGTCTGGAAGGGGTATTGGTTTAGGTATGTTGTTTTTTACTTGGACAACACCTTGCTTAACTTGATTAGGGGTAAGGTTACCAGCATCATCTACCCGAAGACTTGTATAAAGTAATAAACTCCAGAATATTTTATCTTTTCTATTATTGGTTATAGCTATCGCTTTTTTAATATCTTCAATAGGAACTGGCCTTCTGGGGTTTGTTGCGTTTTTTGACGGCATTTTGATACCTTTAACCGGATTCCTATTTGTATACTCTTTTGTATGATATGCATAATCCATCATTGTACTTAATACCATTAATTTATTACGAGCTGTTTTAGGTGTGTTTTTAAGCTCAGTTAATAGATAGTTTTTATAGTCGTCAAATACACTTGGTCTTAATTCATCTACATCTGGGTCAGATTTAAGCCACTTAAAAAAGTTATCAACATGACGCTTATTAGCTCGAGCATCTTTTAAATGCTCTACTGTCGCTTTATACTCTTTTATTAATTGGCTCAAACTTGCCTTAGTAATACCTTTAACATTCCAAAAGTGATCGTCCATGACCTTTTGCCTTTTTTTTGCTTCTTTTCGACTTTTAGTTTGTAGGGATTTTTTTATTCTAGCTTTACCACTACCTTTGCTATAGTACCATATATTCTTATCTTTAAATATACTAGACATTAGGCATCCCCATTTATTATAGTGCATTTACTATGAGTTAAAATTGGACTTTGATTAAAATCAATTTTGGTTCTTACATAGGTAGTAATTTTATTTTCTTTCCATTGATAAGTAACTGTTTCTTCCCAATGGTGTTTCGCAATTAAGTGTTTAACATTACGAACAATAACGGGTAAGTCTCTCATTGTTTTGGCAAAGGTTTTTTTTGTATTATTAGAAAGTAATAACTGAATTGGTGCATCTTCCCATTTATAAAATTTTCCATCACCTTTAAAAGCATAAATAAATTTTTCTTCTGGGCATCGTAAATATGTATTTAATGACATAAAATTATCAGAGATGTCTATATTTTTATGTTGAAATGGAAATAGTTTTATTTCATTCCATGATTCAAATGTAGGTAAATCTGATTCAAACATAGTATCAGTTAAAGCATAAGCGTTGATTTTTAATTGTTCTATTTCTTGTTTCTGATATTTTATTATATCGTTTTGACGATCAATAAGCATATCTTTTTCTTTTAATTTAGCCTCATGTTTTACTTCCATTATTGCATCCTCTTTCTCCCTCGGAGTTATAACTTGTGTTGTAAAGTAGGAATCTGGAAGATTAAAAGTTTTCCGTATTTTATGTAAAACCTTCCCAGATGGCTTCCTACCACCTTTTTCATAATAAGCCAATCCACTAGTACTAATATCAGCCATTTTACAAAATTCTTTTCTACTGAGTCCCTTTGACTCCCTAAAAATGCGAATCATATCACCTAATTCACCCATATATACCTCCATATATATTTATTGTCTTGTTTTTATCACTATTTACCACTAATATACATAGTAGTAATTTAAACATATTTTTACACAAAGTAATAAAAAAATGAAAACAGAGCAATATATTTTTTTCACAACTGCGGAGGTTGCTGAAATACTGAAGATAGATCGACAGACTGTACTAGATATGATCCACAATAAAGAGATAGGTTTTTTAAAACAAGGCTATCGTTCCTACCGCATACCAAAGGAATCACTTGATAAATACATATCACAAAAGACCACATCTATATCTTAGAATAATTACCACAAAATATTCACAAATTATTAATTGGTTGTCAGCCGGATTACCTCGGATTCTACCCTCCGCATATCACCATAAAGAGCGTCTGAACTGGGTAATACCTCCACTCAGTTCGTGGTTGGCAACCAATTCTATTTATAATAGGAGTAATTCATGATAGACCCCAACCCAAGTACATTTACACAACAGCAAATTAAAAGGGAAATGACTACGCTAGGTAGGTACTATAGTTTAAGGGGGAAATCTCCTATAGCTGTCCCTTCAGTTACTACAGTACTAGGGAATGTAATGAATAAGGGATATTCATTTGATAATTGGCTAAAGAACTACGGCCATTTTGCTGATTGGTATAGAAACTTTAAAGCAAATAAAGGAACTGCGGTTCATTATTGTGTAGAAAAATTAAAAAATGGTGAAACATTAAGTTTTGGCGAGATCAAAGATATAGTATTTCGATACTGTAACACCATTGATATTGCCATGAGTGGTGGTAAGAGTGTTTTACTCAGAAGTGTCTGTATGTACATTGAGTCCTATATGGCATATTATGAGGAAAACAAACCATTACTTATTGCGTGTGAATATCAGATGTATAGCAAATCTTTAGGGTTTGCCGGTACTGCTGATGAAATTTGTGAGATAGGGACTTTGGCTCAAAGAACAATCCTTGATATAAAGACCGGCTCACAACAAGAAAGTCACATCATTCAAGGTAATGCATACGCTATGCTCTGGAATGAATTAAATCCAGATTTCAAAGTGAATCATGTAGCTGTGCTGTACCTTAAGGATTCTTTCAAATTGAAACCAACATACAGTCTGAAGATGGAACAAGTAGATACAAGAATGTGGGAAGATATACTAGCTGTTTACAAGAATAAGTATATGCTCAAAGATGGTGGATATAAACAAAAGTCAAAATGGAATCCTAGAGTTCAATTCAACTTAATAAAGGAGATTGCCGATGTCAGATTGGACGGAGTTGAAATTTAACTTAGATATGCCCGTTTCAGTTACCCTACAAAGTTGGGGTGACGGGAGTCTAATTAAATTGGACAACTATGAAAACCCACAATACTTTGTGGGAGATAAGACCAAGTTCAGAGCATCAGAAGGCCTTAAAAATCTTTTAATGGCCAAAGGTGTGAAAGCTGGTGATACAATCACTATAGAAAAGAAGTCTTCGGAGAAGTCTAAATATGGAATATTCCATGTTGACGGCCAAGACCTAGACTCTTTTAATAATAGTGGTGGACAACCTCAACAACCGGTAGTACAACAGCCGGTACAAACTACCCCCGTTAATACTCCGGTAAATAATGGTGGTGTGGTTCAAAATGGTGGTTCACCTACTACTATAGTACAAAAATGTGATGCTACCATTGAAGTTTGCAAACAAATGATTGCAGATTTGGAGTGGATTAAAAAGGAAGCATCCTTGCCATTCTAGGCAACTAGGTGGTATCTGGGGGTTAGGTTTTGTCTCTTCTTGTACCTAACCCCCACTTATAATAATGGCTAGAAAAATTTATGAAACATCCCTAGATAGGGATAGGGAACTACAGTTTCAACAATGGATGAAACAAGCTCACAATATAGACCTATACAAACTACCTATTAAGTATAGTGTAGATTTCTTAGCAGAGTCGAAAGAAAAACCTATTGGATGGATCGAACTGCGTTGGAGAAGGCATAAACATGGGGCATACCTAGAGTTTATGATAGCTCAATATAAAATTCAAAAGATGATAGACCTATATGAATCTACATCTATACCAAGTTATTTGTATGTGCGACATAGCGACTGCATTAGCTATATCGAAGTTAGGAAACATCATAATATTGGTAACAACAGTCTGGGAAAACCGGCTGTGCGGTGGGGCGGTATGGCAAACATGAGGGATAGTCAAGATAGAGAACCTTGCGTTTACATACCAATAGATAATTTTATGGTAATGGAGGGTATTGTTGGGAAACAAGAATAAGATACGGGGCGGTTACTACATCAAGGCTAGAAAGATTATGGAAAGTGACATAGCACACGCATCCCCGGTTACCAGAGAAGTGTTTGACCACCTACTCATTAAGGCAAATTTTGCTGACAGCAGAAAATTTAAAAGAGGTCAATGGTTCGGGACTTACGACCATATAGCGGAGGGGTTACATTGGTACGAAGGATTCCGCAAAACCAAATATAGTATCAAACAAATACGCTCCGCTATAGACTTCTTAAAAGTTAAGGATATGATTGATACTCGTAAAAGTTTTCGAGGCTTGGTCATTACCATTAATAACTATAATGAGTATCAAGACCCTAAAAATTACTCTAACATGGGAGTCCCCACGGGGAACGCTACGGAGGGCACAACGGAGGGCACAACGGAGGGCACAACGGAGGGCACTCATTTGTCGAAGAGAAAAGAGCCTATGGCGGTCACAACGGAGGTCACAATGGAGGTCACACCGGAAGGCACTATTAGGACACAACCGGGGCAGACTACACTAGAAGAATACACTAAGAATACTCATAAGAAAGAAAAAATAAAAAGAGAAGACATTATATTTTTAATGAAGAAGTTAGAAAATATATTTTTTAATCACTCTGTTCAACTTAGTGTATATGGTCATTTGGTTGAGAAAGCAGTAATGAAGGTTGGTAGTATAGATCGGGTTTCTGAGACTATCGACTTTTATTTAGACAAAGTAAGTGCGGGTGGCGTGGATAAAAAATACATCTATAAGCATCCGAAGAATTTTTGGATGACTGGTATCGATGCGATACACAATGAGCTTTTTCAAAAAGAGGGTGTTTTAAAGAAAAAAGATGATGTTACTCGGTACTGTATTGAGTGTGATGAACCTACCACATTTAAAAAGAGTGAGGACTTAACAATATGTCCTATTTGTAATGAGGGGGATTTATTTACAAAAGCATTATATGATAATGAGAAACGAATAAGAAACCCACAACCAGAAGTAGTTACTGAGCAAGAAGATTTATCAGACGACCCTCATTTTCAAAAAGTTAATAATTTTTTAAAGAGTTTTGGTAATGGCTAGTCACATTATTGATTGGATATTAGAGGTTACTTGTAAAAGAAGAAATTGGCGAATAAATCATGGACAGAGGAAAAATTGGAAAAATGCTATTCAAGTTTATGTATGTAAGGTTTGCGACAAAGTCTATCAAGAAGTTTTATCTCTTTCAAAAAAGAGAAAAAAAGATGTACTTATTTATGAGGATTTTCCGAGATACAAATTAGAAAAAAGAAAGTGTTATGATTGTGAAAGAGAAGATTGATATAGACGAAGTTGACATAGCTTTGGATAATTGGGAAAAACAACATGGTACTAAGGCAAGGTTTTCAACCAATACCATTGGGGTATATGGTGAGCTAAGTGTATATCGTGTACTCATTTCTCAAGGTTATGGGTCTAAAATATATAAACCTATTTCAGATGAGAACCATGTAGACCTAGTAGTCGAAACCAATCAATTCAAGTTTGATAGAGTCCAGATCAAAACTGTTACTAAAATGAATACCGCTACATCGATTGAAGTGAAGATGGGTAAGTATACAAAATCAAATAGGGTGGATGTAGTTGCTGTTTACTTTGCTCCAAAAGATGCTGTTGCTTTTGTTCCTTATAAGAGGACTAATAGTATTACCCTAGCATTGACTGTAGCTAAGAACAATCAAGGGAATCGTAATTGGTTCTGGCAATATGAACGATACCCGGAATTCGCTGGAGGGCATGGTGGCTAGTAAATCTAAAGCTAAAGGGAATCGCTTTGAAAAAGAGTGCGTTGAAAAACTAAAAGACATGAATTATAAAGATGTTAAAAGAGCATGGGGTTCTAATGGTCTAGCATTAGGTCATGCTGAAGATGTAGACATTCTTGCAGATGGTATTAAGATACAATGTAAGGTTAGAAAAACAGTTCCTAAATGGTTAGCTCTGGGAACTTGTGACTGGGTCTTATTTAAAGAAGACCGGGGAGCTATCTATAAAATCACCAGATTGGAGGAAGAATGAAAACTAACGTCATACGATTTACTACTAGAGATGCAATAGACGAATTTGAAAAAAATGTATTAAAAGATTACGACAAAGATAGATTTATCATAAAAAGAAGACAACATGGGACACATAGTTTTTCAATATTAATAAAAGAAAAGATTTCAACTGCTAATTCTAATATGAAAATAGAGGACTCATTAGATATTACTCCTCAAAAAGACTTGGTTGATGACTTGAACGACTTGTTTAATAATGTTGATAAGGTCTCAAAGGATAGAAAGAAATTATTTGCTGATAGAATGAAAAATGCTAGACATGATAAAAATGTTTATTGTGATATTTGCGGTAAGTATCAAACTATAAAGGAATTTAAAAAATACAAAATGTGTAAAGGTTGCTATGAAAATTAATATAAATACAGATGATATAGGGATAGACCTACTACTTAAAAGTTTAAAGATGTTATCCTTACATGGGAAAGAATTACAATATAGTTGGATAAAAGATATTGATGTTGAGAACGCTTTAAGAATGACCACAATGATTCGAAATGGTTTAGATAAAGCTGAAGTTAAATACGAAGGGTTACCACCATCTAAATGTGAGGAGGGTGTTTGTGATTAATTGGAGGATAGTTAGGATGCGGTCGTGTTGGCTATCTATAATAAAGGAAAGTCTATTCAATGGGTAATAGACGCTATAGAGAAAAGTAAAGATAGGGAAGTACCAGATAAAAATTATATAACTGATACCTCTACAGACAACGCAGATAAAAGTGTAAAGCGTTGTCCAGATTGTGATAAAGGTTGGGAAGAAACCTTTCGAAATGGTAGACGCTTGTATTTGTATTATGATTGTTATGTAAAACTTGGTAAGGAAAAAAAAGTATGTCCAAAATGCACAAAAGGGTAGGGGGGAAGTCCCCAATAAATGATGAAGTAATGGATTTAATTGGGGAAAGAATGATGGAGGGAGCTAAGAAGTATGGGGATGCTATCTCTATTGATGACCCCAGAGATATGATACAAGAAACACTTGAGGAAGTAATGGATGGTCTGGTGTATTGTGCCATTAAAATGATTCAGATAAAGAGGTCTTGTAATCATTTGAATTATACTTATATCCCTAGTGAACCAGAGAATAATGTTGTGGAGAATTTAGTTTGTGATGACTGTGGGAAAAACCTAGCTATGGATGGGGAGATTATATAATGTGGACTTGTGGTAATTGCGGTGATGATTTAAGGTGGAATAATGATTTTGATTTTTGTGATTTACATATAGAGGGGGAGGGTATAGCCTCAATTTATAGCTGTGATAATTGTAATCTGGAGGCAGAGATATATATACCTAGTGGCGATTGAAAAAGAATATTATGGTGACCACCCAGATTGGAAAGAATGTTTAAGCTCATACATTAAAGCTGAAGAAACTATTGGAGTAAAGGAATTATTATTTGTTAAGAACTATAAATTTAAATACAAAGGTCAGTTGATCCATTTAGCACCAGATAGATTTGCTGTCCTTATCAACCTACTTAGGGATAGATATACTTATTTGCACAGCGTTGGCAAAATAGACATTGATAAGAAAGTCGATGGCTGAGAAAGGTTGTGCAAAGCCTAACTATGTCCCATGCATGAAAACGCACCGGTATTTTTAGGCAAAAAAAAAGACCCCAGATTTTACTCTGGGGTCTTTTCCAATACCTCCTCTATTCACTTTTCGTGACGACTCTCCGTAACACTTGTCCAAAGTATTGTTGTAATGTAAGGCCACTTAATACGGCATTTGATTTCAGTTGCAAGTAATCTTGCTCTGTAATGTTTGCCCTAATTGAAACCACATTATCAACCTCTTCTTCAATGTACTTCTGTCTTTGTCTGTATTCGTTCATCTTCACCTTTCCTTATTTATACTCCTTTGCGAATTCTACTTCATCTACTATCTGGTCAAGGTCTCCATCGTCGTAAACTGTATCTCCATTTTTATCACATTCTGTTGATATGATTTTCATTTCCGTCAACTCATCTATTGCTTTTCGTATGATACTTTCATCTACATATATTCTATCTTGAACTAATCCTATTAGCTCCTCTTCGTGGTAGTAATACTCATATCCATTACTGCATTTGTGTATCACTTCACATCCTATATATGCCATTATCCAAACACCACCTTTCCAAACAAAGCAATTTGCACTATTGAATCACAATCACCGGCATCCAGATGGTCACCATTAAGTCCAATAGAGATTTTTTTATTATCATTCATCCACTTCTCCAGAGCTTTTACCAAGTCATGATAGTCTATATCGTATTCTAATTGCCCATTTTCAAAAAAAGGTTCAGATAATATAAACCTAAGCCAATATTTATCATAATCAGCGTCTTCCCACTTATCAAAATTGAATATATTTGATGTGAGTTTGTCTTTGATAAAATCATCCATACAATGCTCTGGTAAATTAGGGTTTGTTATATGCATATTATCATTGTCCAAGACAAATGCTGATTGACACCAATAATTGATACCACCATCGAAAGCAATCTGTAGAATATTACAAAGTGTCTTATCCTTCATTTCATTTTTAACAGTAACTGTAAACATCATCCAACCCTTTCATCTTTATTGACATTTTTAACATTAAATGCAAAGTCTAAACGACCTTCTGCTTCACCTTCTTTAAGATACTCAAGGAATATCTTTTTCTGGTCTTCATTTTCCAATGTAATTTGTAAGTATATCATAATACCTCCATTTATTTTGTTGAGATTAGTCGCACCATGCGACAGAGCATGATAAAGGAATCGAACCTTTACCATGCTGACATCAACTAATTTAATTTACATTAATTTCACTAGATGATGTTTGACGAATTTCCCGGCTATTCGCTCTAATTCGTGATACCAATCACTTCCATGCGACAGCTTTTCGTCTACCTTATGATGGGATAGCTCGTGTAAGATAGTACCCAGATTGACCTCATTGTAGGGATCAAAATTCAAACCACCTTTATAGTGTGCTAAATTAAAAGTGATTTCAGTCTTTCCATTAGTATACGCTCTGGCACTTATTTGTTTATCATTAACATAATAAACCATGCGAGTGTCATACCCTATCAAAGTGCATATCGTCTTTACGAATAGATTGTAATCAGTCATTGATTGAGTCCAACCATCTTGAGCAATCCTATCTGCGTGTTTAAAGCTCATTTTGAACTCTTCACTAGCAAACTTAATACCAATTTCTCCCAGACGCTCCTTTTCAACCCTTGAAAGTTCATTTCTGGTAGTTAAATGGTAACCCTCTGCGAGAGCTTTTTCATTGGCTTGTGTATCACTACTCCAGAAGGCAACTTTCTTATTACCATATCGTTTATTTCGAATTGACACAAAGGCCTCTTTGGGTACATCTGGGTCTTGTGACCCTTGCTTTACCCACGGCTCGGATACATTATCATCTGTTAGCTCTTCATGTGTTAATGATAGTACTGCACCAAATATTTTGGTTAAGTAACTATCGCTAACTGAATCCCTATTTGTGTTCATAGGAATCTTCTGGTGAACATTAACAGTATATTCGCAATCGATTTTCTGGACGGGTATACCTAGCTCACAAAGCCATGCATCTTCATCATTTGAAGAATCATAGACATCTAGCTTTGTTTTCCTTTTGGTATTTTTCATCATTCCCAACTCTTCATCTAGGATGACAGTAGGTAGAGTTACTTCTGTATTGAACTCTGGCTCACTATATCCATTATACATTTTGTGTTCATCATTAATGACAAAAACAATATTTTTACCAAGTGGTACTATGAACAATTTCAGTCTTTCAACAAGTGTGTCGAATTCCTTATTGTTCATTGGTATAGTAGCTGTTACTGTCGTCCCGTGTTCAGTTTTGGTCTTAGGGTGTTTAGTACATTTTACACCATCAAACCTAACTGTACCCGTGGTCGTAGCTACTTCCATCTTTTTTGATATGGACGCTAGTTCTTTTTCACCAAGATTGAATCGACCTCGTACTGTAGGGTCTAATCTCTTCTTGGTAAAGCCAAACATAGTATACGCATCGGATAACTTCTCAAATCCATCACCATTATCCTCTACTGAAAAAGTACAGTATCTGGCAACTTTTTTAATCGTTACTTTGATTTTACTTACACTAACCTCATCCAGACTATTACTAATCAGTTCCCGAACAAAATGCCATTTTGGTCGTCCCTTTTGTAATTGTCTGAATCCCTTAATATCTATTTCAAACATAGACATAAGAACCTCCATTTTTATTATTGAGATACTAGCATCATGCTAGAGAGGGTAGGAGGGGAGTCGAACCCCTCCAATACCATACTACCCTAAAAGTCATAACTCCAAGATTGTTTTATCAAATATCTTGTTTTAGACTTTTTTACTATCGGCTCTGATTTCAAGAGTTTTCCAGAACAATCCCAATCGTTATCGTCCCAGATACCTCTATCAGTATCTTTGGCTATTCCAAGTTTCATCTTAATCTGATAGATTTCATCTTCACTTTTCTTACCACTTACTATATACCAATCTGTTCCACTTTCACTATCTGGACTTAGCCTCTGGCCATAATGAATTACTCCCATGCTGAACATAGTTTTAAACCAACCACTTTCAGATTCATAGTGAGCTAATTCATTTTTTAACTTCTTAACCTTCTGGTCAAGTTCTATCCATATTACGCCTACATTCATTATGCACTCCGGTTTTTTTGATCGAGTCTATATTGTAGCTCTGGCAAAGTTTCAGAATAAATATCGGCTAAAGCTCCACTTAACCAAGTGACTACTTTTTCATATTCGTCTTTATCTTCATAATTAATTGACTTGCCTCTTAGCTCCCAATCAATAAGGTTTTTCGCTTCAGCTAAAGAACTTTTTAACTTTGGCTCTGGCCAATGATATTCTTTACATATTTTAAAAAACCTTAGAGTTATTGTATGAGCTAAACAGCTTTTGATTAACTTCTTCAATATGCACTCCGTTTCTGTACTCTATCAAGTACCATAGCAACTCTATCTCTGAAATTCTGTAAGTCCATAACCCACGGGTCATTTGTACAGTATTGTTCTGGATTATTATCCACTTGAGAAATAGTGTCATCTACTGATTTTAGTAATCTTACCCATCTATCTACATTCGTCCAACTATCTAGGGCAATAGTTACTATTCTGTCATTTATTGACATATTAACCTCCATTGTTTTGTTGAGAAAAATCTTCCCGGATTTAACCCTCCGGGTAGGTTGGTTATTCCTCTTCACCTATTATTGCTTCGCAGATGTGACACTCATATTCATCGCATTCATACCAATCAGTCCAATAGCAATCACTATTTCCGTCTTCATATTCTTCATAATAATCGCTAAACGATTCTAATGTCCATAGATTACCTTTATGGTCTTTCAGCTTATATAAACATTCATCTGTACACGCATAATCTTGCCCATCAAATAAAACATAACCGCTTAACATACCATCATCACAAACAGAACAGACCCTTGCAGAATGTTCTACTTTTCCATTGTCCCACAACATAACCGGTTGGTACTCATACGGTTGCATTTCTTCTAGTGTTTTTATCATGTTTTAACCTCCATTTTATTAAGAAAATTCTTTGCCGGGGTCTAACCCTCCCCGGCTAGGGTTGTTTATTGTTATTTACTCCAAGTAACTCGTATGTTTTTGTAGTCTTTCCATTTTAGGAACATTTTAAACGATTCAATCCACGGAACTTGGGGACTTTTTATGTCGTCCCAATATTGCCATTGATTATATAGCTTTACAGTCTCACTATATAGTTCTTCAAAATTATCAAACTCAATCCCGTAACTAGTTAATATGTGAGAACAAACTAAAACTGTATAATGCTGACTGTATAATTCAGTTTCATATAGATTAGCCGTTACATGGTCTAGGCCACTTGTTATTTTTTCCATTGTATTACCTCCATTTTATTAAGAAAAATTTTTACCCGGTATTGTTCGCCCCCGGGTTGGGTCGTGGTTTGTTTAGTTGAAATATCTAGTCGAGTTATTCGGCCAAACATCAACATAAACCTCATGAGACCTAAAGAAATAACTATTTTCATCTATCTTCATCCAATCTTTTCCGCCTAAATCTTCATCAAGTTCATAAGCATCTATAGAACCGCCTTCAAAATCTGAACTTTTAATTTCTTTTAAAAATTCTTTCAGCTTTATAGGGTCGGCTCTCCATGTTTGGAAATATTTTTTTATCGTTTGAATTAATATTTCCTTATTTGTGAACACTCCGCAAAGACCATCAATTCCGGGTGTTTCTATTGTATATATCATGTTATTACCTCCATTAGTTAAGAAAAATTTTGCTCGGTATTATTTGCCCCCGAGCGGGTCGGGTGTTAGTTAAGGTCAGCTAAGAGATATTCACCGGAATCAATTTTTTTCTGTGTATCTGCTTTAGATTCATTTAGAAAAATATTTCTGTATTTTCCGGTAGTTCTTGAATAATTCCAATAATATTCATCTAATATTATTTTTGAACCGTCATTCGGTTTAATTGCAATAATAGATTCATAACTCTGAAAGTACAAACCATCATCGGTCTGTATTTCAAATTGATTAGCTATTCTATTTCCATTATTTGATAGCATATTATTCACTTTTACTGTTCTTTTTTCATAGTATGTATTTAGCATCCTATAACCTCCATTTTGTTTAGTTGAGAAAATTTTTGCCGGGTTTTATTAGCCTCCCGGCTAGGTCTTTTTTTTATTTGCGTCTGTCTATTATTTCGTAAAGATGTCCGCCCCTCTTGAATTTAGTCGGATAATTGCCGTTAGCTATGAATTCAAGCGGTTTATTAAAAGTGTGACAACTTCTATTCCCTACTGTATTATAAGCATAAGAATTATGTTGCTCTTGACCGGGAATATATTTCAGAGTTAGAATATTAAATTTCCCGTCTATTTTTACCGGTACTTGATGACCAACTCTCTTCACTTCTACTATTTCATTGTAGCTACTCACTTGATAACCTCCATTATTTAGTTTTCATTAAAATTCTTGCCCCGTTTACCCTCGGGGCTAGGGTTTTTATCAATAGATCATAGATTTATATTTTTCTATAATCTTTTAAGCTCTGAACAGCTTTTATTCTTTAAG
>TARA_R100000655_G_scaffold12745_1_pt1 | contig 17390 bp, 19 predicted proteins | sample TARA_R100000655 | Tara Oceans TARA_R100000655 (sample SAMEA2622497) | marine metagenome | biome: marine biome (ENVO:00000447); feature: deep chlorophyll maximum layer (ENVO:xxxxxxxx); material: "saline water (ENVO:00002010), including plankton (ENVO:xxxxxxxx)" | depth 90 m
CTCCTTGTTGAAAATTTGAGCGTGCACGGGTGGACATAATAGTATGTCTATTATGGTCACAGGTTCAAGTGCACAATGAGCCTGCAAGGCGAGAGGGGGATAGTGACGACCTACACGGAGAAATCACCAATGGACTGAGCTACGCTCAGGTCACGAGGTTACGAGTGAGGGTCAACGCAATAGCAATTTCAACACTAGTTGACCCCCATGCCCGTGATTTCGAACGGGTAGGGAGTGTAGTATATCTAGTGCATCCATTCTACAGATAATTTTTCAGAATTTTTTTTGTGATATTTTTTACAAAACCTTATTGTATTTAAGGCTTAAATTTAGCTATGAGAGGCTTTAAAAATAAAAAGGGTATGTTTACCTTAGTTAGATGGTTTAATCTCCTTGTAGGGCTAAGATACGTCCAAATTTACACATTTGAAGATAATATATGGATGTTACTATTAGGAAGTATCAATATTGGGGTATGGGTATTTACAAGAAATAAATAAAACACTTGACTTATATAGGTAAATGGTTTATTTTACTACGTAGTATATAACTACGTAGCTAAGGTAAGTAATCTACGTATTAATAAGCAGAGTATGTTACCGCTACGTATACTGCGTAGCTACTTATTAGTTTTCTGGTAGTGTATACTAAGTATTTACTGTAGCTACGTAGGGAATTATTTATCTTGCTTTATATAGACATGGATGTTTATATTACAGTGTGAATTTCCGTTTAAAATAAGAGGCTTTATGGACGAATTAGAACAAATGTATACCCATATGCTCGTTAATATCAGTGAAAGATATAAGCAAACAGCTGAGTTTATAGAACGAGTTATGGATAAGATAGCTTATCATGAGTCAAGAAGAGACCCAGAATGCTTTCAGATGGGTGGAGGGCCTGGTAGGGGCTTATTCCAGTTTGAAGCAGGTGCTAGTGAGGGTGGTGAGACAGCTATGAATCGTTTATTACGTTGGTTAAAGGCAAATCAGATAGATGCTCCTGATTGGACAGCAATATCTACACGTTTTGGAGTAGATGCTACTGAAGTACCTGCTTTAGGACAGAATATGATGTTTTTAGGTAATGTAAGATACCATCCGAAGGCTTCATTTAAAGGCTTGACATATAAAGACTTACCAGTATGGTGGGCTAAATACCATTGGGCAGGTCCAGACCATCAAGCGGAAGAAAGAATTAGAGCATTTCAAACATCAATGAATTATTATCCAGGAGCAGTTTTATGAGTGATTTTCCTAGCAAAGAGTATCAAGAGGCTTTAAATTGGCTAAACGAATATGATAGAAGGTTGTATAAAGAAGCCTATGGAGTTAACCCTAAGACTCCTCAAGATGCAAAAGATTTTAGGACCATGTCTAATGTACGGGCTAGTATACGGGCTAGTACTAGAGACCCTAGGGAAGAAGAGCATTCTGAAAGAAAAATGAATGTTTGGAACCGTATGAATGAGGACCCTAATGCTGGTATGTTTAAGTTTTTATCTGCTCCCGCAGATAATACAGGAGTTGCACATGACAATATAGATGGTATACTTGCCGAGAATAAGGCTAGAACTTTAGCTGATAACATCAGGCAATCAGGCAGTATAGGGCCTACACCTTTTGCACAGACAGACGAGGGTCAAGAAGCTTTACTTGAACTTGCTATGGGTAGTGCTATGCCTGGTACTGCTATAGGAAGGGTTTCTAAGGCTAGTGTTACTGGCGGGCAAATAGCTAAAGAGGCTTTAAATAAAATGATAAAAGGTGGAAAACCAAAACCTCAAATACCTTATGAATTAGCAGAAGAATGGGACCAATTACCTGCTGTTCATAGCAAGTTAGAACAGATAAAATGGAACAATAAGATTAATGCTTCTCGTTTAGCTAAAGAAAAAGCTTTTGATAAATATGGACTTCCTCACCAAAGAGGTAATCCTTCTTACCCTGTAGAACGCTTGCCTTTAATGGATTCTATCTCTGAATTACTTCATGCTCTTAAGTTTCGTAAAAATTAATGTATGTATACGATAAATATCAAGCATAAAGGTGATAAAGAACCTACTACTTATACCATTTATCGTACTAGGGAAGCTGAGCAGAAAGATATTAAGTTTAAATATTGGAAAGATGCAGACACAGGTGAATACGCTGTTTCAGACGATGGTTATGTTGCTAAAGTTATTAATAGACGTGAGTATCCAGGTAGTAGGGATTTTACTAACATTTATATGCGTTTTCCTTGGGGTTACACGTTTTTTACTCCGAAGTATCCATCCAAAAAGCTTAATGTCAAAGGTAGGAAGACAAATACAACATTTACTGGGAAAAGTTATATAGAAGTACAATCTGGGCAAGATAAAATGCAAAACCTTGCCAGTATGTTTGCGCTTAAACCAGATTACGACCTTGCCATAGAGTGGGCATTAGGTGCAGTAACTGATAGTGAAAGGCGTAAATGGAAAAGAACAATGAAATCGGAGATTTTTAAGACTATGGTTAGAGAGGAAAGGCAAAAACTATTGCAAGACCACGAGCTTACAGAGGATTATACCTTTGAGCTTATGAAAGAGACCATTACAATGGCTAAGGATAAGAAAGATATATCCAATCTTATGCGTATTGTAGAGAATTTACAAGATTTACATGGTATGAAAGACAAGGATATGGTTAAAACAGTAGATAAACTTGAAGTTGGTAGTGCATCTAGACTTATTGATGAGCTTAGAGAAGAAGAGCAGCACTTAATAGCTACAAGGACCACTACAGAACCTAAAGAGGAAGATGATTAAAGTATTATTACTTACAAGCTTGTTAAATGTGGGAGATGTAATAGCTATGCCTCCTAAACCATTTAAGTATGAATTTAGAAGGAAGAGGGGGAAAAGCAATAAAGGACGTCGTAGAGGAGGAAATGGTTTAAGATAATGGATTATGAAGAGCAATACGAGCGTAAGAAAGTCTATGAAAAGCTATATAAGAATATGGCTCTTTTTGGAAGAATATGCTTTCCAACTGCCCTTCATAAAGAAATACCTCCTTTCCACCATGATATTTACAAGAACTTAGCGAGCCCTGATGTTTCTAGAGCAGCTATTGCAGCTCCTAGAGGTACAGCTAAATCTACGACTACCAGTTTAATATATCCGCTCTGGAAAGCAGCATTCAAGCGGAGTGATGAAGACCTTTTTATGGTCATCATATCTGAGTCTCAAGCTCAATCAATTAACTTCCTCTCAAGAATCAAATATCATTTAAATAATTCGGATAAATATCGGGAACTATTTGGAGATTTAGGAGCTAACACTGCAAAGCGTTGGACCAACACAGACATAGTACTAGCTAATGGTACCAGAATTGTTGCAGTTGGAACAGGACAGCGTGTTCGTGGGTTTATTGAAGGTGATACAAGACCAAACTTGATAATAGTTGATGATTTTGAGTCAGAACTTAACGCATATACAGTAGAAGCAAGAGTTAAAAATCGTAGATGGATGACTGAAGCTGTTATTCCTTCATTGTCAGATGATGGAAAGATTGTGATGATAGGCACGGTGATATCTGAAGATTGTTTCTTGTATTGGGTTAAAGAAAGCTCCGCTTGGAATGTGCTTTGGTATGCAATAACAAACGAAGATGGTAATTCCATCTGGCCTGAAAGATTTCCACATGAACGAATAAAACAAATCGAAGATGAGTATCGTTCTGTAGGAAACATTAATGGGTTCTATCAGGAATATATGAATATTGCTCAGAGTCCTGATAGTGCCCCTTTTAAGCCAGAATGGATGAAATTACATCATTATGATTATGAAATTAAAGATGGTCAAAGTTGTATGGTAAGAACTATAGGTGAGGAGGAGACAATTATACCTGTAGAAGTGTATGGAGGGGTAGACCCAGCATCAAGCTTGTCGATGAGGGCTGACTTTTTTGTAATTGCTATGATTGCAGTAGATGCAGAAGGAAATCATTACTCTGTAGATGTATTTAGAGATAGAGTTTCTCCTGAAAAGCAACCTGCTAAAATTATAGAAATGTATAAAAAGTATAGACCTCGCAGAATCAAGATAGAAACTGTTGGCTACCAAGAGGCTCTAAGGACCGCAGTTAGGGAGTTAATGAGAGAGGATGACTTGTATATACCAGGTCTTGAGAAAGGTGTGAAGCCAAGAACCAGAAAAAGTGAACGATTACTCTCCCTCGTTCCAATGTTCGCAAAAGGTTCATTTTATTGGCGTCCTCAAGACCTTGAGCCTCAAAAAGAGTTTATGGCTTATCCAAAGGGAAAACATGATGATATAATGGATGCTATATGGACTGCATTAGAAGGAGCTAAGCCTTGCAGAAGAACAGAATGGATAAAAACTGAAGAAAATTCATCAATTAAGAAAAAAATACTTGACTGGATGACATTATAAGTCGTAACTTAGACCCATGTCAGACCGCCCAAAAGTTGACCCTAAGCAAAATCCAGAAGAATTTGTTGATGAGACAAGCCATCTTTTTGACGTCTACTCAAAAGAAAGAGACCATTGGGCGAAACATGCAAAAGAAGATAAAGAATTTAGATTAGGACGTCAATGGACTAAAGAGCAAGAAGACAAACTTCTTGCCAGAGGTCAAGCTCCAATAGTAGTTAATCGCATACATCCTGCAGTTGAAGCAGCAAAATCAATGCTTACTTCAAACAGGCCATCTTTTAGATGCGCTCCTAGGGAAGACTCAGATAATAAAGTAGCTAATATACTTTCTTCATTACTTTCATATATGTATGATATATCAGATGGAAGTAGCGTTATACGTCAAGTTGTAGATGACTATTATACAATGGGCGTAGGTTATATTAATGTATATCAGGACCCTATGATGGATATGGGTAAAGGCGAAGTATGTATACATGATGTTGACCCTATGGATGTTTATGTAGACCCTAATTCTCGTAGTAAATTTTTAGATGATGCAGAAAATATTATAGTTTCTAGAATGTTCACTAAAGAACAGGCTGTTAAAATGTATCCTATGTATGAAAAGGCTATTAAAAATGCAGCTAGCGACCAGAGATGGGACGAGATTGCTACAGGTAGAGCAAATGATTTTGCTTCAACATTCCCTGAAGATGTTAAAGATGTTAGTGACCAGGAATATGTAAGGGGTTATGAGCGTTATTTTAAAGTAATGGTTGAAAAATATAGAGTTTATGAAGCTTTTTCTGGTAAAGAAGACTTATTAGATGAAGAAAAATTTCAATTATATGTTCAGCAACCTGCCTGGATTTTAAATGGTACTCAGATAATGACTGACGAAGCTAAAGTTCAAGCTTTAATTCAGCAAATGCAAATGCAAATTCAAGAACAGCGCTCTCAAGAAGCTATGCAGGCAACAGCTATGGGTCAAGACCCTAATACTATTTTAAGTCAGCCAATGCCGGAGATACCTGTAGAGCAAGTAACTTTTGCAGATTTAGTTGAAAAAGGCATGATAGAAGTTGTTCAAGTTTCTGTGCAAAGAATTAAAATGTGTGTTATAATGGGTGACAAGTATCTATACTCAAGAGTATTACCTATAGAGCATTATCCAATAGTTCCTTTTATGAATATTCACACAAGAACTCCATATCCTACATCAGATGTAAGGATGGTAAAAGGAATGCAGGAATATATAAATAAGACAAGGTCTTTAATTATAGCGCATGCTACTACCTCTACTAATGTTAAGATATTAGTACCTGAAGGTAGTGTAGATATGAAAGAATTTGAAGAAAAATGGTCACAGCCAGGAGTCGCAATTACATATGACCCTACAGATGGAGCTCCTATGCCTGTGCAACCAAGTCCATTACCTAATGAGTTATATCATAATGAAACAACTGCAAAGTCTGACATTGACCATCAGTTAGGTCTTTATGAAATGATGATGGGTAATTCACAAGCAGCGCCTCAAACATATAAGGCGACAATATCTCTTGATGAATTTGGACAAAGAAAGATTAAATCTAAATTAGCTGATATAGAAGCTGGATTAACAAGAGTAGCTCAAGTAGCTATACCCTTGATGCAGCAATTATATACAACTAGAAAGATTTTTCGAGTAGTGCAACCTAATAACTCTTTAACAGAATACGTTGTTAACAAGAAATTAGTTGATGATAAAACTGGTGAAATTGAGATTATTAATAATATTACAGTAGGCAAGTATGACGTGGTATATGTGTCTGGTAGTACTTTACCCTCAAATAGATATGCTGAACTTGAATTTTACATGGATGCATATAAGAATGGTATTATTGATAGGCAAGAAGTGCTTAAGAAAACAGAAGTTTTCGATATGGAAGGCGTGATGGAGCGTACCGATATAATCGGCCAGCTTCAGCAACAGCTTCAAGCTTCACAAGAGCAAATTAAGCAGTTGAAAGGCGACTTGCAAACTCGAGACAGGGAAGCAGTTAATCTGCGCAAAAAGGTCGAAGTCGAGAAGTTTAAATCAGGTATGGACCAGGTTGCGAATAAATCAAAAGCAGCCTCTACATTATTTGAGAAACGTCTTGGTGACGAAATGTCCTTGCTAAAGCGTGATATCGCTACAGCAACTAAACCCGACTCAACCTCTACTGGACAAAAAGAGCAGTCAAAATAAGGAAAATAAACGATGGAAGAAAATAGAACAGATACCCCAGAAGTAAGTCAAGCACAGCAAGAAGTTGATGCTTTTGATACAGCTGCGCTTCAGCAGTTTGGCTCCACTGAAGGCTCTGATAATGATAATCTACCCGTTGAAAATGCGTTTTTTCAAGCGGAAGGACAAACAGCTGAAGAAGCTCCTCAAACCGAGCAAGCTCCTCCAGTTCAGGAAACACCCTCACAGGATGCTAAGAACGATGAACGTCGTTACCAATATTGGCAATCACAAGCGGCTAAAAGGGAAAATGAGTTAAAGGAATTAAAAGCTGAAGTTGAACAAGCTAAAGCTCAAGTTCCTGCTCAACAACCCGTACAGCAACAGGCTGAAACTGTAGAAGAATTTCCACCACCCCCACAAGCACCGAAAAGACCGGCAAGGTACTCTCGAGAAGAGGCGTGGTCTGACCCGTCTAGTGAGAGTGCTAGATACCTTGATGAAAAAGAGGCATGGGATTCAGAGATATCTCAGTATAACGAACTTAAGCATCAGTATGATTTAGCTGTAATGCAAGAGAAACTTGACAATCAATCTAAGTATTTAGAAACTCAGGAACAACAGCGTGTGGCGAAGATAGAACAAGGTCGCCAAATAGCTCAAATTTCTGAACATGTTCAAGGGCATTATGGCTTAACTCCTTCTGAAAGCCAAGAGTTTATACGAACTATGTCTAACCCAGAATCTATTTCAATGGATAATCTTGTTCAATTATTTCGAATGAATCAAGCTGCAGGACAAGAGACACAAGCAACAGGACCAAGCGAAGCATTTCAACAATCAAAAAATGCTCAGCAAGTTCCTTCACCTATGGGTGTAATGCCGTCTCAAGGAACGCAACCTCAAAGAGATGATGCGGACTCGATTATGGATAGTTTAATTAAATCACATAATTCCAAGAATCCTTGGAGTTAACAATTCTTTAAAGGAGAATTAAAATGGCAAATGTAACAAGTATATCCACTGGTGCTGCTGGTTCAGGAGTTTCTATGGATAACAACCGCCGGATTTTTAATTTCGGCGATAGAGTGGCAGAATTGGCTCCTCAGCAATCTCCTTTCTTCGTTTATTTATCAAAAGTAGCAAAGAAAGCGACTGACGACCCAGTTTTTAAATTTTTAGAGCAAAGACATCAATGGCAGAGACGTAATTTTGTGTGTGAGGCTGTTACTAACATGACAGCAGCAGCATCAGGAGCTGCGTTAACTGAAAATATTGTAGTAGCAGCTCCTTATAATAGTCAGGGCAAGATACAAGCTGATTGTAAGCCTAACTTTATTGTGGGTGGTCAAGTTATTGCGATACAGTTTGACCAAGGTGTTAAACGTATTAAAATAGCAGAAGCTGCAACATCAGGCTCAGGTTTAACTTTTGCAGGCACTGATGGTACTGACGGTCAATGCACTATCGCAGCTGCTTCAATGACAGCTATTGATGCTATTGCAACTAATGATGATATATCTGCAGGTGCTAAAGGTCAAGTAATTGGCTCAGCATGGGCTGAAGGAACTACAGCTCCAAGCGGTTGGGAAGATATTTTATCCGATAGTGAAGGTTATTGTCAGATTTTTAAAACTGCAATGAACCTTTTCTCTGGAACAGCAATGGCAACTAGATATCGTGGCGTAGCTGATGAATATAAACGTATTTGGACTGATAAGCTCATGGAGCATAAAATGGACTTAGAGCAAGGATTTTTATTTGGTCTAGGTAATGCAACAGCTGGTGCAACAACAACTCGTTACACTCATGGAATTGTTCCTTATACTGAGACTAATGGTAAGGTGTATAACATGAGTTATGCTTCATCTGGATATGATGCTTTCTTGGATGCAATGGAAGATTATTTTGCACCAGAAAGTGGAAATTCAGGTAACAAGCTTGTATTAGCTTCACGTAAAGTTATTACCTACCTTAACAAGTTAGGTGCTGGTTCATTCTTAAACAATTCAGTGGGTTCTTCGCAGTATTCATTAGATGTTAAGAATATTCCTGGCGCTTTTGGTCATCAGGTAACAATGATTAATACTATTTATGGAAACTTGCATTTTGTTCAAGAGCCTTTACTTCGTGGTCCTTGGGAAGATTATGCTGTTTGTGTAGATATGGCTAATGTTGCTTATCGTCCACTTGTAGGTAATGGAATAAGTCGTGACACCTTTATTGAAACTAATATTCAAGACAATGATGAAGACGGAAGGCGTGACCAGATTATTACTGAAGCTGGTCTAGAAATATCTCTTCCTGAAACTCATGCAGTCTTGAAGTTTAGTTAAGGGGGTATAATATGGCTTGGACAGAATCAACAGAAGGAAGGAATGTCAATAATACTGAAACTTTAGCTCTTGCTGGTACAGTGAAGCAAAATGGTGGATGGCTAAAAGTTCCTAAAGGGGCTACAGTTGTTGCAACTATTGCTTCTGCTCATACAGCAGATGTAACAGTAACTATTGATGTTGAAGGTTCGTACAAGCAGGTTCCAGCTGAGCATACTAATAACGGTGGATTAAATTTTAATTCACTTACACATACTGGTGAAGAAGCATTGAAAGATTTGGTTGTCTTTGATGAAGATGATGATACTGGTGCAGATGGCACTCCAAATCCGATTGTTGTTACTTTACCTCCTATGGGTTATGAGTATATTCGTTTTACACAAATTGCTAGTGGTGCAACTACTTCAAATGTTGTGTATGATGTGTGGTGGAATTTGCCAGTGCAAAACACCTTAACTAAAACCAATGGCGTAGGCGCTGACCCTTCATAAGGTCTTAAATAAGTAAACTGACTAAGGGCGGGGCAACTCGCCCTATAGTCTTAATAAGGAGAAAATATGGCTGCAAGTAAGTGGCATAAGATTACAAATACTACTGATGCTGATTTAGCAGGTTCTTTGACTTTAAAGGGTGGTACTATGTTAATAGAATGCAATATAGACCTTAATGGAACAACCGAGGTCTTTACAGAGCATTTTGATTTTCCTGTTATAGGAGATTTTACCCTTGTTGTCAATAGTGGTTCTGAAAATGTAACTGATACTTATTTTGGAGCTAATTGCAAGGTTAAAGTTCAAGGTTCTGTGGATGGCACAAATTATGTAGAATTGGATTCTTTTGCTAATAAAGATTTTGATACAGTTCCTTATGTCCATGTATATGATTATGATGGAAAAGGAAGAATGCCTTATATGCGTATTAGCGTAGACGGTAATGGTAGTGGTAGTGAAGATATTAAAATAGCAATAATACCTCATTAATGAGTATATTCAAAGATACTAGTAATGTATATGGTACTAATCCTTGGTGGAACTCTTCGGATTGGAAGCCTTATTATCATAAAGCAATTTACAGAGATGTTGATTCTTATGATGGGGACTCTATTACTCTTAGATTTTGGTGTAATGAGCCTGATTGGATAGGGACAGAGCTTTATGTTGAAGGAGCTCACAGTTTAAGTGCTGTTAATGGAGACTTGATTACAAAAGTTGGTTATCCTGGCGCTAGTGGAGTAAATTCAGAATCTGACGATTATGCAGTAGGCGCTCAAGATTCAGGTTATAGCGATTCTTCTCTTGCGCATACAGATAGAACTTTAAAACATTGGTTTGTTCCAGGAGTAGCTTTTCAGTTGCCAGATGGCATTTCTAGCACAACAGCTATCACGCAGACTACTAAATGGTCTTATACTCCAACAGATGACGATGTTGGTAAAAAAGTTTTTGATGGAGGTATTCATTGTTGGGTTAAATTTCCATATGACACTGTTGCTGACGGCAGTTCTGATGGTGAAAAATATGTATTCACAAAGCCAGTACCAATGGAATATGTTGGTAATAGTGATAATTTATTTATATTTAACACTTTTGGACAGCAAATTAGGCGTAAAATAAATGATACTAATGCAAATACTGCCCTTCAGGTACAAAAACAAATCTCATTTAAAGATGAGCCTCCAGAAGGTGCAGATTTATTGTTAACTTATTGGAAAAATTCAGATAATTTAATTGCAGATGAAGGTGTTGATATTGAGGATAATACAGGAGATGGGTCTACAGGAATTAATGAAAAATTTATGTTTAAAACAATGTTAGGAGAATTAGAAGGGGTAAAGAATTTAAGATTTAAATTGTCTATTCCAGATGGCGATTATGGCGAAGCTAGAATGCTTCGTTCTCAATTTGTTAGAATATCTATGTATCCTATAAATAAAATTTAATTAAAAAGGAGTTAAAATGTCACAAGAAAGTAAAAAAAAGAGGACAAATATTAATCTAGTTGGAAATTCTTCCGTATCTGCTCCTACACCTAGGCCTAAGGGTAGAAAAAAGGTTGCAGCTAAATCTAGAAGAAGGACCCCTGCAGTTACAACTAAAATTCAGAGAAAAAGTGCAAGAGGCCGTAGATAATAATGTCTTCACGTAAAGTGTATAGCACTAGTGTTGGAATACCTTGGCAGTCTGATACTAAGTATGATAGTAACAGGCGTAAGCATAATACTAAAACATCTAAAAAGAAGAAATAAGGAAAAATAATATGCCAAAAGGACCAGGAACATATAAGAAGCCGGGAAGGCCTAAAAAGAAAACATCTAAAAAGAAGAAAAAGTAAATGGCTTTAAATTTTAAAACAAGAGTAATAGACTTAGCTGGAGACCCTAGTGCTGATGGAGCAATACAGCAATGGCTTGAAGATGGGTGTCATGATGTATTTAGAAGGGCTGTCAAGGCTTTTGGTTCTGATATAAGGCATAAATTTGCAGAAAAATCTACTGATATTGTTAATGGTACTGCTGTAGAAATAGATGAAATATACGAGATTGTAGGCGTAGAAAGAAATGGCATTGTTGCTACAGAGGCTGATTGGGATAAAAAGGACAAGTATATTGATTCAGGTTCTATTTATTACGCTTTAGCTACTAGTCCAATATATTTAATCAGTAATAAAACACTTGACATTTTTCCAGATTGCTCTGGAAGTGAAGTAGGAAATTATTATTATATACCTATTCATTCAGTTACGGCTTGGGATGGTACTACGTCTTCAATAGATGCATTTCCTGCAGAGTATTATGATGCTGTTATATTATATGCTGCTGTTAAGGTTATTCAAAGAAGGTTAAAAGATGTTGCATTGCCAACTGCTTTAGCCACTCTTTCAATCACATCTGTACCACCTGATGAGCCTTCTTTAGCTACTATTAATTATACTCCACCTACAGCTGCAACAGTAACAGAAACTGTAGATATATCTGTAGCGGATATAGTTGCTGTAACTGATGCTAGTGTGTCAAGTATAACAGGTGCTAGTTCTAATCAGCCAACTTATGTAGCTCCAGCTCCACCTGATAGGCCTGATTTTGAAGGTTCAGTTACTGCTGAAGATGAAGATATATTGCAAATGAAAGTCCAACAATATCAAGCTGATTTAAATGAATATCAAGCTTCTATAGGAGATTCTGTCAATGAATTTCAAGAGAATGTAGCAATTTATAATCAATTAGTAGCTCAAGCAACTCAAAATGCTAATGCTACAAATCAAGCTAATATTCAGAATATGCAAAAAGACTTGCAGATTAATCAAGCTAATAATCAAAAACTTATTCAACAAGCTCAGGTTAATCAGCAAGAAGAGATTCAAAGGAATTTACAAAACGCTTCTAATGCTCAAGAAAAAGCTATGCAAGATGCTATACAGCAAGTTCAAGATACAATAGCTAATAATCAAAGCTTATTAAATGAATATCAGGCAAAGATAGGAGCTTATCAAGCAGAGGTTGGTACAGAAGTTCAAGAGTTTACTAATAATTTAAGTAAGTTTAATGCTGACCTTCAATCTAAAACTACTGATTATCAATGGTTAGAATCTCAATATGCTAAGCTTCAAGGGGAATACTTGTCGTTTTTTCAAACACCAGCTGAGGAGAGTTAAATATGGCAGTATCTTATAAAGTATTTTTTAAAAATCATTGCACTCCTCAGGAAAAAGTTGATTTTGGAGATGGAAGAGTTAGATGGTATCTTGATAGTGATGTAGGTTCTAAGCTTTCAGGAGGATATACTTTTACAGGTAGTAATGCTCCTGTTTATACAGCGTCTGTTACAATAGCTTCAAATGCAGGCACTCCAGTTAGTATAGGAGCTACTAATCAAGATTTTGTATATATAAAAAATTTAGGATTAACTTCAGCAGGAGCAGAATCAACTGCTAATATTTATATATCTCTTGATGGAACTGCTGGAAAGTATAGGATTAAATTGGCTCCAGGAGAATCTTTTGCTTCGACTATATCAGGAGCATCAGCAGGCTCTGAAGTTAATGACGTTTATATGAAGACTGGCTCAGGAGAAGCTGAGCAAACAGTCGAGACTTTAAGGATAACGTAAAATGGCTGACGATAGAAGAATCATTATGGGAACGCATGTTGTAGCTAAAGAAGGGGATTTATTAGAAGATGGAACTACAAGAAAATGGGTTCTTGAAAGCACTACAAGTAATAGGCTTGGTGGCAAATCTATTAACACAGACGTTTCAGCCTCTCAAACAGATGATAATTGGTACAAGGGAGATGACAAAGGTACTGAAGTAACATTTACAGGAACCTATCAACTTAGGGATTCTGATAATGTCGATGTCTTAAAGTTTTTATATATTAAAAATTTAAACGCTGTAGGTGGAACTGCATTATATGTATCATTAGCAGCTGAAGGTGAATGGGATGATGCAGATGCTAATAGTGGAAATATTACTTGGAATACTGCTCCAGCGTCTAGTGTTCGTAATGGAGGATATTGGAATCCAGACTTTTTTATTGAAATATCTGCACAATCAAGTGTAATGCTTAGAGGTGATGGAACAACAAAAGCAGACGCTGTTCATGTATATGCAGGCTCTGAATCAAAAATGGAATTTATAATAGCAAAATAGTTGAATTATTAAGGAGAAACTGAAATGGCAACTAATATAAAAGATACAACAATAGCATCAACTTACAAGTTCCTTTTAAAAAGGGATTCAGGTACTTATTCACAAACAGGCATGAATGTTGAGCTTCAAAATGATTCAGGGGTAGCTCTTGCTACAGGATTATATTTAGAATCTGGCGCAACCACTGATAATGTAGGCATTGGGGTTGCTGCACCAGCCTATGCTTTGCACATAAAGAGTGGCGGTGCAGAAGACCAAACTACTGGAGGCGGAACTCTAGCTTTACAAGGGTCAGATACTACTGTAATTGCTGATACAGATTTGGGAACAATTTATTTTCTTGGTTCTGATTCTGATTTATCGAGTCCTCCAGCAGTTGGGGCTAAAATAATGGCTGAAGCTACAGGAGTATGGGATAACGGTGATGCAAATGATGCTCCTACTGCCTTAAAGTTTTTTACCTGCGATGATAATACCTCTAATACAATTGCGCAAAGAATGGTTATTAGGCACAATGGCTATGTTGGCATTAATACTGAATCTCCAGACTATTGGTTTCAAGTAAGCGCTGGAAGTGATGGAGATGCGGCTGGGTTTTATTCTAGCGATGATTGTGTTAGGATTATTTTAGAAGATGATGATACAAGTCATAATATGTATATAGGACATTCTTCTGATAATAATTGTGCTTTTATAGGTTATGCAGGAGGTACTGGAACAGCAACTGGTAATTTAAATATTAATAGAGATGGACATGTTGGAATTGGAACTACTCCAAATTCTACTTTTCCTCTTGACGTAAGAACCAATACAGCTAGTCAATATGCGGCATTGTTTGTCAATAATGGTGATAACGCAAATAGATATGGAATTAAATTGCAGTGTGGAGCAAGTGGTGGAGGTGGCACAACTTATTATATGAGATGTGATGATGGAGGTGGTACCCCAATAGGATATATAGCTCAAGATGGAGCAGACCTTAAGTTTATTCAAGATTCTGATATTAGATTAAAAAAAGATGTAATTGATACTACTATAAAAGGACTTGATACTATAAATGCAATTAAAGTTCGTGATTTTAAATGGAAAAGAAATAACATCTCTGCTGTTGCTGGCTTTATTGCAAACGAATTAAAAACAGTTTTTCCATCAGCGGTAGTAGGCACAGAAGATGCTATGGAAGATATATTAGATGACGATGGTAAAAAAACTGGTGAAAGAATAGCTCCCATGGGAGTGGCTAAGCAAGAACTTGTACCAGTATTAATAAAAGCAGTACAAGAATTATCAGCTAAAGTAACAGCTTTAGAAAGCGCATAATAACGGGAGAAATTATGTTAAAAAAAGAAGATATAGAAAAAAGGTTAAATGAGATTCCAGTCTTGCTAAATGACCTTCAAGCTGAGCTTCAGCAATTAAGAGGCTACCAGAAGGCATTACTTGACATGGAAGAAGAAAAGAAAGACAAGGGGAAAAAGGATAAATGACTCAAAAACAATTAATCGAGGTTATACAACAGCATCATCCTAATATGGGTGAGTCTGAAATACGTACATCTTTAAATAGAGCTCAAGATGTCTTTACTGCTAAAACAGAGATAATAAAGAAAACTTATACTCAAAATTCAGTAGCAGGAAGAAGGTATTATACTTTAGACCCTCAAGTTTTAAGAATATACAAGGTTCAATTTAATGATGTTAATATACCTAGATTAGTTGGAGTGCCTTTAATAGATGATGATGAATTTGATAGTCAAGATGGTTTAACTGCAGCTTCTACATCTTCTAATGATAGATATTGGTATATAGATAATGGGCGTGTTGGTATTGTTGAAAAAGTATCTGAAGCAGTGTCAAGAGATGATAAAAAAAGTGATTATCAAAGTGTTTCTGTAGCTAAAGAAATAAGGCTTTATACTATATCACAAGCTGTAGACTTTACAGCAGATTTAGCTGAAGTTAGTGAAATACCTAGTCAGTATCATGATGCTTTAGTTTATAAAGTATTAGCAGATGCTTATTTAAGAGCTGGAGCAGCTGAGTTTAATCCTCAAGCTTCCCAGCTATTCGACGTCAAGTTTAAAGAAACAGTAATAGATGCGAAGAAGGAAGCTAGAAATAACTATATGACTTCAGGTTCGTCTATTATAGCACCTACTTCATTTTAATGCCTTGGACGAAAGAAACTAATAATTCTGAAGGTTTTACTGTTGAAAGTAAAAATACTGAAGGATTTACCGCAGAAACTAAGCCTACTCAACCATGGGTAGAAGAAGACGCTTTTAGCTGTACAGTTGAAGGTGTTACTGTTGCTAGTGGAAGCACTTTAACTTATCCAGTAACGTCTACTGTTGTCAAGATTACATTCTTGTCAACTACTACCGATTTTATACAATCAGATATAGAACTTGATAATTGCACTATATCATCTTTTTCAGGCTCAGGTACTGAATACTTAGTAACACTAGCTTTATCGGATAGAGGCTCTTATTCTATGACAGTTCCTGCTAATGTAGCTAGTAATCCTGTTGGTAAGCAAAATAGAGGTATAAAAACTTATTCTGGAACATATGTAGTGCCTAAATTTATATTTATAGTAGATACAGATGGAGGTTCTTTTACATTACCACTTGTAGAAGTTGCTGGTCATACTCCGAATTTTACAATAGATTGGGGTGGAACCGCTACTACTACAGTTACTGCTTGGAATGATAGTTCTAATTTAACTCGAACCCTTGCTGATGGAAATACTGTAATTACAATAGATGGAATAGTTAAAGGGTTAAAGTTTAATAATGTTGGTGATAAGTTGAAAATAAAAACTATCTCTGATTGGGGACGGTTAGATATTACAGAAGAAAAAACTTTTTGGGGATGTGCAAATTTAAATGTAACAGCAAGTAATGCACCTGCAATAACTTCAACAACTTTAAATGCAACATTTTTGGATTGTACTACATTAACAGCAATAGGAACAGGATGGGATGTTTCTAATGTTACACATTTTAATAATGTGTTTAAAGGTTGTACAAATTTTAATGGTTCTGATGTTGTTAATTGGGATACATCAAGTGGTCAGCTTATGGATTATATGTTTGCACAAGCAGATTCTTTTAATCAAAATATAGGTGGATGGGATACATCTAATGTAACAACTTTTTACAGGATGTTTTTAGGAGTAGCAATATTTAATCAAGACATAGGCAGTTGGAATACAGGAAATGTAACTACTATGAATGAAATGTTTTATGGTGCTTCTGCTTTTAACAATGGAGGTAGTGATGCAATTAAAAATTGGGATACATCTAGTGTAACTAATATGGAATTAATGTTTAGAAGTGCTTCATCTTTTAATCAACCTTTACCAACAGATGGTAATAAATGGAATGTTAGCTCTGTAACTACTTTTAAATCTATGTTTCAAAGTGCAGCTTCTTTTAATCAAAATATAAGTAGTTGGAATGTAAGTTCAAGTGAAAGTTTTTATCAAATGTTTTACAATGCAGATGCATTTAATCAAGATTTATCAAATTGGACATTTACAACAGATTCTAGCAAAGATATTGATGCTTTTGGAATGTTTAGAGCTATGAATGTATTTAATAGTCCATTAAATTGGGGTAGCAAAACAGCAAGATTTACAAGAACAGCAGGAATGTTTTGGTTATCAAAAAACTTTAATCAAAACATAGGTGGGTGGGATGTATCTAATGTTACTGATATGAATAGTATGTTCTATGATGCAGAAGATTTTAATCAAGATATAAGTGGATGGGATACTTCTAATGTTACTA
>TARA_R100000655_G_scaffold43878_2_pt1 | contig 17366 bp, 21 predicted proteins | sample TARA_R100000655 | Tara Oceans TARA_R100000655 (sample SAMEA2622497) | marine metagenome | biome: marine biome (ENVO:00000447); feature: deep chlorophyll maximum layer (ENVO:xxxxxxxx); material: "saline water (ENVO:00002010), including plankton (ENVO:xxxxxxxx)" | depth 90 m
AATTTTCCGTTCTGAATCTTTAAATAGTGTCCACAACACGAAGGCACCTGTAATCCAGCTTTTGCCGACTCCTCGGAAGGCTTGAATCTGTAGACGCTTAGGACCGTGTTGTAGATAGTCTGCAATTGCGTACTGTGCGCGTGTGGGCGAAGGAAGGTCAAGCTGCTGCCACAGTGCTTGCAGGAACAGCTTGAAATCACCCCTCAGTAGATCGAGGGTATCCACGTATTACTTACCGCCTCTAGCTGCATAACGCATGCGTTGCTCAGCAGACCAAGGATGAGCAATAAACAGTCCGTTAACTAAAGAACCAGTTTTACCACCTTTTTTAGATAGTACTGCTGTATTTTTTGCAGGTTTTTTAGTAGGTGCTTTAAAAGCAGGTTTAGATTTAGTTTTAGCTTTAGGAGCAGGTGGTCCTTGTTGCTGTGTACCCATTTCAGCAGGTGTTCTGCCTTCCAAGGTTCCAGGATTAACACCACGATTCATGATGTCATGAGCAATTGCTAGTCCAGTTGCAGAGTACGGATTTCCAGAAGTTAAAGCTCTGGCAACACTAATACCTCTACCAGTATTTTGAATTGCGTTTCTGACTTGCAGGGATCCCGAACCTCCAGCAACACCCGGTGTACCTTTTACACGTGGAGGTTGGCTAGGGGTTTTTGTTGGCGGTTGGCGACTGCCTAACAAACCACCACCAGTTGCACGGGAAGGTCCTTGTACGGAAGGTGTGCGTGGTCCTTGTACAGACGCACGTGCTGGACCTTGTGTTCCTCTAGCATTACCTGTAGTACGAGTAACACCTCTACCTTGTGTTGTAGACGCAGTAGAAGTTCTAGAACGAGCAGCGCGATTACGTGCAGAGGTGGTGTTATTACGACGCTTTACTCCTTCAAGTTCTTTTCTAAGTCTGTCGCTAGTAACGTTACTTGAATTGCTTGAAGCTCTTGATCTTGATGCTCTTGATGCTGAAGATGTCGGTCGTTTAGACGCAGAACGCTTATTACGTTCCCGCGCAGATGTAATTCTTGGGGCCATCAGTATTAATATGTTGATTTATAAGTCCTTCACGTAGAAGGTTTAATCCAAAACGTCCTCTCATCCAAGAACGCCAATGTGTACTTCCTTTGTCCTGATTACATTGAGTACAAGCGCATACCAGATTGCTGGTAATATCCTCACCGCCAAAGGTGCGAGGATGAACGTGATCCAAAGTAAGTTCGTGTAATTCATAGGTTGCTCCGCAATAAACACATGTACAGCCAAAATGCTCTTTAATGCTGCGCCTCCAAAGACGCTTTGCTTCAGAGGATGTCATGGTTATTAGGTTGTTAAGGTAATGATCAGGAGTTGGAAGTAGAGGGGTCATTTAGATGCGTACTTTTTGCCTTTGCGCGGACGAGTCCGGTTAATCTTCATGGATTCTTTTTTACAAGTATTAGGTCCGGTATGACTTGAGTCTTTACCGTCTCTATTACCGTAAGTACCCATCTTGCGATTGCACTTGTTGGCTGCTGTACGTATCTTTAGTCCCTTCTTAGACTTGTTATATTTGGCCTGCTGCTTAAGACGACGCTTACGTGCAGCAGGGTTTTTCTTGTAATACTGAGATGTTTTACCGCTTGCCATAAAGTCTCGTTTGTACAAGTTCAGGATCGATCTCTGGCATAACGCTGGCTAACTTGGACAACGGATTGCCGTCATAAGCGACACCACTGATGTCATTGGTCTTCAGCCAATCACACGCTGCTTTTAGATCTTGTGTTGTAGCTTCACCAGATTTAATTCGAGCAAGAAACTCTTTAGTAACTAAATTATGGAGTTCGTTAAACTGGTCTTCAGTTGCCTTCTTCTTGGACATCAGCAACCTTCTTTTTCTTAGTGGACTTTTTAGGTGGCTCTACGATAGATACGTTGGCTTCAGTCGATTGACGTTCAAGTGCCTTTTCAGCAAGTTCCTTGGTAGGAAACTCTTGCATCACTTTGCCACGAATGTTGTCAACAAGTTGGTAGGACATTAGCTATTTCTAAGTACGATTTGGTCTAGTTTGTTTTCAATACGGATCATGTGGTCTTCCATCCTGGATACCAAGGTGGCAAGATCAGTTTTAGATACGTATTCTTGAGCTACTGTCAGCTCTAAAGTGTCAATACGACGGTCAAGACCGCTGATGCGGTCATGTACATTTCCTATTCTGTTGTGTAGTCTGTTATTAAGTGCTGCCCCGCCTGCAATACAAGCAATGACAGCAGTTACTGTTGCTTCTAGCATTACCAGTTGAGATCCCTTTTGTCGATTAGTACAATTGGCACGATGTCTTGGCATAAAACCGATACTCGGCTGCCAGGACGAAACGTAAAGCCGCTTTTCATTATTTCTGTGCACTTCAATGCGCGAACAAGCTCGTAGTCAAGACGCATCTTTTGTTCATGTCGTCTTGCTATCTGCTTACACGTTTCAACCATTCCGCCATCAAGGGGCACTGAAAGACCGATCTGAACGCCAAAGTTACCAGTGCGTTGATAGGTATCAGTATGGACATCACCACCCAAATAAAAGGGTTGGAATGTCATGGTCGTGCCATTACAAGAGTTCCCATTGACAAAGTATTGTCTGCTAGGAGCACCGTTGTTTTGGAATTGAACAGCCTGGTTAGTGACGTTGCCAGTAGCAGCAGCTACAGGGTTTGCACTGTTGGAGACTGTTGGTTCATTAGCTAACGCAGGTGTTACTGAGAGAACACTGACAAGGAAGTAGTGGTAGAGGTTGACTCGATAGTTTCGGTGATGTCGATTGTTTCGATGATCCCCGCTGCTCTTTCTACAATTTCCAGCTGAAAGTCGTCGCCTGCTGTAGTAAGTGAGAATGTAGTGTTTGAATCGTCTATTGAACCACTGGGTGTAATGTTGGTTCCAGACCATGATTTATAAGCTCCTCCGTACACTTCTGTTTCAATTGTACGGTCGATATCAATGGTTGTAGTGGTAGTAGAGTTCATACTACCTTGAGTAAAGTTAGGTGTAACTGACTGTGCTGAAACAGGTGCAGAAATCAGTAACAAGACTAGAAGTCTTTTCATTTGTTCTTTTCTCTTGTAATTGAAAAGGTTGCCAAGGTGCCGCTAAGAATTGAAGCGACATAAGTAGGATCCATCTTCTCCATCCATCCCGCATAGCTTGCAGTCAGGAGACCAGCAGACCAAACAAGGACAACGAATTTTATGAACTCACTTTTTTTTTGGTTATCTTGCTCCATGCTTGTTTAAATACTGGCTTCATTAAAGTGACTAGGTATTTAAAGAGTGCAGTAGCAGATAAGGTGGCAGCAACTGATACGAACGCTGTTGTGGCAGCAGTGACAAGGATTTCACCGCTAGGTACAGGAACCTCGATGTCAGTACCTGGGACATCCAATGTTTGGACTTCAGGCGGCTGTATCTGTGGTGGTTGTACTACAGGTATTTGTTGTCTGGGTTGTGCTCTAGGCTGACCTTTTGGTTTAACTCCAGGAGGAGGTCTGAGGTCACTAGGAGGCACCACCAAGGGCCTATAAGACGGTAAGTCTGCCCTTGGAGTGTCAAGTGTCGGTTTAGGTAAGTTAGGCGGTTCAGGGAGGACTACAGAGGGTAGTACCGGCGGTTCTCCCCAATCCATTACTTAGCCGGGAACAACCCGTTGCGAATAAACTCGACAGCTTTGTCATCGATATCATTGTCAGTAGACTCGACAAGCTTTTCAAGCATTTCAACAATCAAACTTTTAACTTTATCAGACTTGAGAAATGAAAAAAGAAGTGGGCGAATAAGTGTAATCATTGTTTTAATAATAGATAGTTTTGCTCATTGGTTATTCAAAGAAAACAACAGAAACGTTTACGGGGTCAGTATCGGTTGTACTTGCTGCAGTCACGATGGCACATGCAGAAGTGGTTTTAGTGGTTATTGAAGAACCACCGCCGCTTCTGGCGTCGAGGGATACAACAATGCCTGTAAAATCAGTTGAATAAGTATGCGCCCCACCTGTCATTGTGTAGTTAGCACTGGCGAGCGCGTTGGTAAAGTTAATTGTGAATATGCCTGTTCCACCATCATCTATTGAGCTGACATTGAAACTATTGAGAATCCCAACTGTCCCATCGGCTTCAAAATTTACCCATGCCTTGCAGGTGTTTGTAGCTGTCACGCTGCCAGCGGCACTAATATTGCCAGACTGATCAATAACCAACTTGTCTGAGAAAGAACTGCCTGAAGTCTGGAATTTTAACGATCCACCATCACAGCCAATAAATGCTGTTGTGCTGTCATCTGAATCTGTTAATCCTATAAATCCACTTCCACCTGTGCCTTCAAACGTAGCAACTGTGCCAGCTCCTTTAACGTGGAGTTCTTGGGATGGAGCCGAAGTGCCAATGCCAACTTTTCCAGAGCTGTCGATGTCAATACCGCCATCTGTGCTTGCAGTATTCTCAAAGCGGTTAGCTTTAATTGTGCTCATATTTATGCTCCCGGTTTAGTAGGCCAAACAGGATTGGCTGGATCAGTTGTGTTAGCAGGTAGATCCCGCAATGTTTGCCTATATGTTTTCATGTCATCAGTAAGGGTGGCGTCGGACAACGCAAGATAGTCGGTATCAGACAGCAACCTAGTACGCTTGGAACGCAAAACATGCCAAGCTGTTTCTGTTGCAATTTGAGCAGCAGCAGCATCAACAACTGACTGATCAAGTGTTATTTGCTTGCCATCAGCGTCAAACGCTCCAGTGCCATCGTCGATGGTGACCACCTGCGGGTAAGCCTTGCGAATAGCTGCGTGGTTCATGCCGCTACCTCCATTAAAGTTACAGTGGAAATTGGTCTTGCATGGTTTGAGGAATTTGAATCAGCGCGTCCATCGTTAATTATTAGAGTGCCTCCGTCTATCCTGCCCATTTGAAATTTATACGTCAAAGTATTTGTGCTTGACGGAGAATCTAGAAATTCAATATTTACATGCTCAGTCCCTCCATTGAGGTTTGGGTGGCGCCCAATCCACATAGCTCTTGTTCTACTGCCATCAGCGTCACCCTGCGAAATAATACTGTCGCTTCCGCTCTCTTCTCTGACAATGCGTGCTGCCAGGCGAATATCGTCACTGGCAGTTCCGAAATTCACATAACAAGAAACCAAAACTTTGCTTGAAGTTGCACTAGGAGTAATTGATGGCTGTAAACCTGTTACATCAATAAAAGGCCCTGTAGCCGAAGATGAAAAGGTGTCAGTTTTTACTGCTTGCACAACTTGCAAAATGCTGCCCGCTGGCATGTTGCTACCAGCGAGCGCCGCAAACTCCAACGTCCCAGCAGTGCCGCTGTTTTTGAGAAACTGGTTCGCACTGCCAACACCGTTTGGTAGCGTTAGTGAAACATCACCACCACTTACGGCGGCGGGAACGTCTACCTGAACTGAACCAGACGTTGAACCATTTAATTGTATTGGCATTATTAACCTCCGTTTAGGGCCGCCTTAATTTCTGAAGTTGAGTTGGCAGCCTCAATACCTGTTTGCATTGTGGCGTACTTTGTTCTGATAGCTGCCCGTGACGCTTCTGCGGCTTCAGCATCCGCGCCAGGAATCTGCTTAGAGATCACATCATCGTGAGGTGCAAACTCTTCAGCACGCTTGGCACGTCGCCGGTCATGCCCGATAGCCTTTGACTTGGTGAGATCCTCTGCAATCGTCTTGCCGGACTTAACCCAAGCGTTGCGGAATGTGCGATCAGTAGGCACCGCATCATCAGCAACGATTTCGTAATCAGTAAGGCCAAGTTTTGCAGGAAGCTCTTCAACAGGGACTTCGCCTGATGGGATGACGACAGAAACGCCGCCTTCTGAATTTTGATAGATAATTTTAGTCATGGTTTAGTAGGCCAAGTGGGGTTTGCTGGATCGCTGGTGTTAGCTGGCAGATCGCGCAACTCCTGTCTGTACGTTTTCAACGCAGCGGAAATGTTGGTGCCAAGCTCTTTGTGCTTAACAACCTCCCAGTCAGTGTCAGACAGCAGTTGAGTGCGCTTAGTGCGTAGGCTGTCCCAGAGTTCAGCTGCCTCTAAAGCAGCTTTTTTGGCTAAAACTTCTTCTTCGGTAGGTTGAGGGACGCCAGGAGAAAGCCACGTAATTTTTGAGTAGTCTTTCGACTCAATCATGAACTCAGCGTTTGGTTGAACAGCCAAAATTGCTTGACTAAGAGTAATCATGCTGCAACCTCCATTAAAATAAGTTCAGAATGCGAAGTGTTGTCGCCATCAAAATCGCTGTTTATTTCACAATCGTGGCTAGCTAGTTCACTTTTGACTTGCACTTGATAAGTAATGCTGTCTGTTTTGCCTGGCGAAACAAGAGTAATTAAACTTACAGTTCCAGGAATTCCGCTGGCTGTTGTGTACTGTCTTTGGGTTTCAGCGGTGTTATTTCCATCGTATGTAATTCGTGCGCTAGCTCCATTAGATGTGGAATATGTAAAAAGAGTAATAGTTAGAATGATTAACACTTTGTTGCTGGAAGACGAAGTAGCAAGAGCCTCACTAAACCCGCTCATATCAGCAAAAGAAGTATTAGTAAATGCAGTATCAAGAGAAAAAAGTTTGTTTTTAACCTGCAAAATTGCGCCAGCACCGCGTTTAGCGGCTGTTACCGCATCGTCATTGATTTTTGCTGTAGTAACAGCATTTGCCGCCAGCATATCGGCATCAACAATTCCGTCAGGCAGGCCACCGACTGAGACGCCTCCAATAGTGCCGTCTCCATTAATAGTAATAGTCATAATTAAACAATAACCCAGTTTGATCCAGAAGGTACAGTTACTGTTGCACCGCTGTTAATTGTCAATGGTCCAGCACTAATGACGTTTTTGTTAGTACCAATGGTGTATGACGTAGTAATTGTATTGTCGTGTTCAATAGCCCACGTATCAGTACCACCACCTGTTGCACCTGACGCTTGATCAGACCAAGAAAGAACACCAGAACCATCAGTCTGTAGTACTTGATCTGCGTTGCCGTCATTGACAGGCAGAGTCAAGGTGTAAGTAGCAGCTGCGCTGTGAGCTGGTCCTTTGATAGTCACACCATGGCTGTTGCTCTCACAATTAAAAATCAGAGAACCTGCATTGGTGTTTCCTCGAATTTCAACAACACCAGTACCATCAGCAGCAAGTTTAATATTGCCGTTTGTAGTACTTGTATTAATGGTACGAGCTTGTACGTCTAGATCACCACCGAGTTGAGGTGATGTGTCATCGACAAGATCAGTAGAAATGCTGTTACCAGAAGCTGCAGTAACACGTCCCTGAGCATCAATAGTGATGGATGGAATACTAGTGCTAGAGCCATAGCTGCCAGCGGAAACAGTTGTGTCAGCAAGCTTTGCTGCAGTCACTGCATCATCTGCAATGATATCGGTAGTAACTGAACCGCTTGAAAGTCCACCGCCGCTAGCTGCAGCAGTTACTCGACCCTGTGCATCAACTGTGATATCAGCGGCTGTATAGCTTCCAGCGGTAACAGCTGTATTAGCCAACTTTGCTGCAGTTACAGCGTCGTCTGCCAGTTGAGTGGTATCAACTCCGCCATCAGCAATAGAAATAGTACCGCTTGATGTAATAGCACCACCAGTAAGTCCAGTACCTGTAGCTACATTAGTAACAGTACCTGCACCAGAGACTGAGCCAGGGACCCATGCAGATCCATTCCATTTCAGAAGTTCATCTGTATTTGGACTAGCGACAGAAACATTAGACAAGTCGTTTAGTTCAACATCGAGCTTGCTTCCATCGATGGCAGCCGAGTTACTAATGTCAGCATTGACAATCGTACCTGCTGCAATCTTGGCAGAGGTTACTGAGCTGTCTGCAAGCTTTGCAGTGGTTACATTCGCATCAGCAATCTTTGCAGTGGTAACTGCAGAGTCAGTGATTTCAGCTGTACTGATAGCACCAGATGCTGCAGCAGTAATTCTTCCTTGTGCATCGACAGTAATATCTGCTGCGGTGTAGCTACCTGCAGTAACTGCCGTATGAGCTAGTTTATCTGCAGTGACACCATTGTCTGCAATTTTTGCAGTAGTAACAGCATTATCAGCAATCTTTGCTGAGGTAACAGCATTATCGCTAATGTTACTTGTAGCAATAACATCAGAAGCAAGTTTGGCAGATGTAATACTTGCATCGGTGACAGCTACAGTCACCTGATCGCCAGAGTTAGAACCCCCAGCTGCATCAGTCAAAGTAATGCAGTCACCTGCTACAAGATCATCAGTAATAACCTTCGAGAGCTGTCCACGGTTAACAGCATCTGTGTCTGCAGTTGCATCAGCAAGCTCACTAATGCGCTGACTGTTCATATCCAGGTCAGCCCGTACCTCAGGGAAGAACTTGTCTACCTTGAGGTCACGGAATTCCTGATTGACACGAAGAAGTTGAGTAAAGTTGCTATCCAGGTCTTGACCACGGATAGAGCTACCAGGAGTAAAATTAGGAATCTTCAGTGCATTGAAATCAGTGCGACGGAGAATTAGTACCTGAGTAGTGGGTGCACTGGTAAAGGTGATCGTGTTACCAGAAATTGCATAGTCATCTGTAACGGTCTGTACATCGTAATCACCCGTTGTAGTGTTATAAAGATAGACGAATACGTCGTCGTCTTCAAACTTGCTGTTGTTAAACGGATAAGTGTATGTGACCGTTGAATTAATACTCGGCGTTATAAAAGCTGCCGACGGGGTTTCAATTGCCATAGTTAATTATCAAGGGTTGTTGTACTGCCGGACTTCTTCAAGGGTTCCAAATTTAGTAACTTGTTCTTTTTCTTTTTTCTGAAGCCTAAGATCATCTAGTTCAGCTCTCATTTCTTCACTTAAGTTGTCAATTGCATAACGAATATTCTGCTGAAGACGAAGCTTCAAAAGTGTATGAAGACCTTGGAATTTGTTTTTATCAAGTTCACCTAAAGGACCACGGGCTTCTGCATACTGACGCCTAAACTCACGTCCCTCAATGGTACCCATTGCTTCTTGAATAGCTTTTTTAAAACCTCCACCAGTTGATCCATCTCTACCCATAAACTCAGCAATAGCAGATTGGAACTTTGGCGATAGTTTTACACCATCAAATGATGCAAAGGTAGGTCTAGCATCAAATTCAATATCAATAAGGAATTGCTTTTCAGGTGAGATATCTTCAGACACCTTCCAAGGACTAAACGTATTCCAAATACGAGTAAGCGCATCATTCGGTACTCCTACAAGACCGCCATCAATCCAATCATATTTATCAGGCAACGTATCCTTAAGACCAGGATTACGATTAGCTGTCAACTGAAGCACTTCTTGCTCAAGTTCTTTCAGTTGTGGTGTTAACAACCTAGATAAATCATTACGCATGCCACTTAGTGGAGCAAGACCGCTACCGAAAGAAGCGGCCCAACGTGCAGCTGCTGATGGATTACCAGCAACAACATCTCCCATTGGCTCTAGACCTGCCATAAAAGATTTGTTGACAATTGAAGCGCTGAGGATAAATCCAAGTTTGTTTAAAAGTACTGTTCCGCTGTTTGCATCCAAAGTGCCATCAACAATATTGTCTGCGACATTAGCAGTCATAATCATCCAATCACCAATTGGACCTAAGTTGTCGAGGCTGTACCATCTACCATCAAAACCTTGGTAAGTACGAGGAGTCCAATCTAGTTCTTTACGAGTTTGGTTGACGGTTTTGTTGTAATGACCATCACCTCTAAGCCTATTGTTCATCAACAAACCAACAGCCGCGCTAACTGCAAGCATTCCGACTGCTTTTCTACCCTTCATTTCTGCACGAATATTGCTGTAAACAGCTCGCATAGTCTCTGGCGTATATGAAATATTACGCAATTTAAGAAGTTTCTCAACCTTCTCTATTGGCATCCTTTCAAAGGGTTCAGAAAATTGGTTTAGTTTATTGATAAACAAACCTGCAGGATGATGGGTATAAGCAAACCGAAGCATGTTAGAAGACGTTCGTGGGAACATCAAAAATGGTTTAATAACTGGAGCAACTTCCACCAACTCACCAACCGCACGGGTCATCCCATCGTCAAGGTTCATAGCAATTTCACGACTTGCATACTCAACTGCTTTGTCAGTGATCATGCCGTTGTCATCAAACATTTCGCTATAAGCTTTCTTTGCAATTCCATCCATCATGTCAGGGTCTAACTTTCCACCTGACGTGTTGATTAAGTCAAAGGCTCTACCACGTGCTTCTACATTGCCGATGACTGATCTAGTAAAACCATCAAATGCAGTCATGGCATTAGCACCGAAACGAAGCCAAGGATGACGCTCTAACGCATGTAGTTCCTCGTAATGAGCAACCATTGCGGCTGGTCCTAAATTACCTCTAGCTTCTTCAGCATCAGCGAAACTCCTTAGCAGGTCAAAAGTTTTTTCATTTTTAACTGCAATTTCATCACGCATGACATAAGCGACTTGCGTTGGATCTTTAGCGGCACGTTTAAATACTTCATTCATATGGCCCCAAGCTTGTCCAAATGTCTCCGTAAAGGCTCTATATTGGTAGATACCTCGACGAATAGTGTACCGATCACCTTCAATAGCAGCGCCAATAAAAGTTGCCATCGGACGTTCAACCATCAGGACGGCATTACTTGCACCAGCTTTTAGTGGTGTAACAAGCGACGAAAGAACCGAGTTATAGATATTACCCCAAATGCTTTGAACCCAAATACTCTTGATCGAAGGATCTTGGTCAATTAAAAGTTTCCTAAGAGATGTAGAGTTTTCAAGGTAATAGTTTAACCTTGTCATAGACATGACATCACCATCAGTGACCTCATATGCCAAAGTCAAAGGATCAAGGTACTCAGGACGTTCCTTTTGAACATTCCTAAGTGTCTCTACATATTGAGCTGATTTGGTTTTAATGTCAGCTAAACGTTTTTGTACTTGTTCTTCAAGTGTTTTTGGGTCACCCAGCTGCTCAAGAAGATCAACAAATTTATCTTTCAGCTTACTTGGATTAAGCCTATTTTCCTTTACAGTATTAGTTAGATTCAGTGCACGAGCACGCGCATAAGAAGTCTGAGCTTTTGCAATAGAAAGAAACTCAATACGATCTAGAATTTGTTCCCTTGCATGATTCACAGCAGAAGTACCATCCATCAGACGAGCACCCTCAGCTAAGTCAGAAACCTGACCAGCCATAGAAGTAGCTGCGTAAGCATATGCTTTGTAACTATCTAGAGAAGCATATTCTTTAAGGTAATATTTGATAGATTTCATCACAGCGTTGTACGCTGGAGAGTTCAATACTGCAACACCTGTATCAACATCAATACCTTCAAACTCTTTTAACTGAGCTTTCATATCTGCAACAGACATCTCATTTAACCTGGCTGATAGTCGTGTACCAGCTTCGTCGATCTGATCAAAATTAAGATATTTGCCAGTAGCAGTTTTATAACCATACCTACCAACTTCTGTTAGTTGTGCACCTATACCTTGAAGCACCCTCATAGGACTGCCTTCAATTTCAAGTGCATTCTTAATCACAGAGTCAGACATGAAGCTGCCTAACCTGCCATATACGGTATCAATGTTATTTTCAATTTTAACAAGGTCAACAGAAGCAGCAATAACACCACCATCATCCATGGATCGGTAAGCGTATTCATAGTCATCCCACATATCGTGGTAACCAAACACAGGCTGAGCATTGATGTCGAATGGTTCAGATAAGCTGGTATTAAGTGTTTTGTTAAACTCAAACTCTTTAACTTGGTCTAGAACTTCAGTACGTTTTTCAGCACCCTCAACCAAGAAGTCAATAACTTCTTCTTTTGGTTCAGCCTCTTTGTTTAATTGAAGAGTTACATTCCCAGCCATTTCATTTTCGGGAATATACTTGAGAGAATTTTTGAGCTTCTTTCTGTTACTTTTTAAGGCACCAGCAGCTGTAAGCAGATCTCCAAAAATACTAAGCAAAACACCTTCTTTAGTGTTCTTCTGACGTTTTACATCTGGAGAATCACCGTCTAGGGTACGGATATCAGGAGAGATCCAACCCCAAGTATTGGGCCAGTTTTTATAAAGAGTGCCAGTAAAGTTGTCATCTTCAGCAGAAACAGAAGTGTAATCAACAACTGCACCAACGCCAGCATCAACACCAAGAGTTGCAAAGCGAGCAAACGCTTTGTCAGCACCTAACTTTGTTAACCACGCTAAACGGCCTCCACCTGCTGCAACACGGGAAGCTTGAAGACCTCTCGCAGCACCAGTAAGCAAACCACCTCCAACTAATGTTGGTGCAATAACTCCCACAACTTCACGTGTAGTTTGGAGCGACTCTTCTTCAAACTTAGGAAGCTTGACAGGTTCATAATCTTTGCCTCTTAAAGCTTGAACAATTTGAACCGGAAACTGAAGTAAACCAAGGGCAGCATCACCAATAGCAGCAGCGCCTGTTACAGCAGTATCGATATCAGTTGCATACTCTCCTCGATATCCAGGAAAAATTGACGATTGCATACCGTCCATATTGTTCCCGATACCCAAGAAACCAGAGGTCTTTTTATTCTGTAACCACTTGGAGTAAACGTCCGGTTTAATTACACGATCACCCTTCCCAAAGCCTAAGAAGCCGGGAGCCTCTTGAGTTTCATCTGTATTCCACCAGCGTCCCTCTTTATACAACCTACCCTGTTCATCAACAGTGCCATCTTTAAGTGTGGCTTTTTCTTCTTGAGAAACTTTGCGATCAGTTTGAGTTGGTTGTGGAGTAGAAGTGGAAGCTTTTTCTTCTTCAGTTGTCTCTTCAAGAGAAGGTTGTGATGATTGCTCACCATCTCCTCTCATGTACTCTTGTGTACGTTTTAAACTCTCATCTTCAGACTCGTTTACAGCGTCAAGATAAGTGTATTGTTCTTCGCTCATTGACTGGTTATCCCATAGAAGCGTACAAATTGTTGATATTTAGCCCACAGTTCATCGATACTTCTTACAGGTTGACCGTAGTACGACTTGCCGTTGCGTTGTGGCAAAGAAGCCCATTCCGGTGCAAGCTTATTCATAGCTTCGACAAATTCTTCCTTAGTGGTGATAAACGTGTCTGGATTAACTCCACGCTCTTCTGTCAAATAACGTCCGGCAGCTTCTTGACTTTCAGGACTAAAATCTTTGAGACCTAAAGCTGCAGCAGCGCCTTCATATGTATTTGGCATGAATTGATATTTACCAGCAGCTGCTGAAGCATATCGAGCGGTAGTGACAACGGTATCAGGATGTCTAGAAAAATCTTCAAACCTACCACCACCAAACATCACGTTGTAGTCTCCACCTTCAGCCCAAGAAAGCAAGGATCCCATAGCAGACCATGCTGGCGTTTGTTGTCCTGCAGGTCTTACAGGTTGACCTTCAAGAACTGGAAGGTTAAGTCCAGGTACTGCAGCAGACAGTTGACGTGAAGCTGCATTAACTGATGGTGCTGCCTCAATTCTTCTAATTTCTTGTGGCGTTAATTGTTCAATAATAATAGGTGGTTGAAAATCCATAAGACTTTTATATTTTGAATTTTGAAACTGAGTATTGTTGGCAGCAAACTCACGCAAAATAACAAGTGGCATAACACCACGTCGTTTTGCAATTAATTTGATGTCTTGATCAAATGTATAATCACCCTTGGCGATTCGTTTAGCATGATCTTCAAGCTCTTGATATGAAACAAGGTCTGTTTTATAAAACTCATCACCAGGATTAGTGTCGTTATAAGCTCTAATTTGTTCACTCCTTCCCAAGGCTTGTTGCACTGCAAGTGGGCTGCCGGGATACATATTTAGGTAGCCAGTTTTAAGGTCAGAATATTTACGATCACCTGTAGCCTTACCTCTATCAGCTTCAAAAGCCTTTTCATGATCACCTGCAACTTTGGCAAGTGCATCATCAGGTGAAGCGCCCTGTTTAACTAATCGATCGTATTCAGCTACTAGCTCCATGCCTTTCAAAATAACAGTATCGTCCCACTCACCATTAGAAAGTGCTCTTAAAGTACCTTTAGCTAACTGTTCAAGAACCTTGTGATTTTTATCCTTAGTCTCCTTATTAGCCAGGAATGTAGGATCAGTCTGAAGTATCTGATTTACAAGTACACGATTAGTTGCTGTTAATCGAGGAAGATCTCTTTCGGGTACAAATGTACCAGCCAGTATCGCAGCTTCTGCTTCTTCTAATTCTTTTTTTTCTTGGACCTTTTCATTACTATAGGTTGATGTCAAAGCATCCCATTTATTATTGTAATAACTAAGGGATTGTCCATTGTTAGCCTGTGCCCACGCTGCAGCAGCCCTTTCAAAATATTCAGGAGGTTTGCCGTTAGGATCATTTCTCAGATCCTCCATCAAACCCGCAACATAGGCATCGGCAGAGCGAGCTAAATCTTGTCTGTCTCGATCTTGATTAGCACGTGCTTTAGTATCTACAGCTGTTAAAATTCTCTGAGCATTTGCTTCTCCCATTTCCTCTGCAACAGAGGTGAGTTTACCGTCTCTACGTTTATAAGGGTCATATAAAATATCAATAATATTCTCAGTGACAGCACCAGATGCAATCTGCTTTATTAATGAGTCGGTTAGTGCATTGAAATCTTTAAACTGTCTATTGTAAACTAACTCTGCTAACTTCTCACCCTTACCTGCTGAAGGTGTTTGCGTAATTCTAATTGATTCATTAGTAGCATTTTGCTCTCTTTCTGCTTTCAACCTTTCAGCTTGTTCTTGCTGCCAGCGAAAACTTTTTTCAGAAATAAGACGTTCCATCGCAGGAAATACGTCCTCATTCATTACAGCTGCACTTACGCCATCAAAGTTTTTGTAGATACGGCGTTCAAACTCAGCCTCAAACTCTGCAAAATCTTCAGGTTCAGTAATTTGATAGTAGGATATGTTAGATCCAAACTTATCAACAACAGTTATGCCACCTTCTTCCTGTGAACGAGTGGCTTGAGCCCAAGCATTTGGCATTTGTTCTGCCTTCATTCTAATTTGAGAACGCATGTATCCATATGCTGTATATGGATCATTACTTCTCAAGCGGTTAGCAACAACAGAATTACCTTCTTCAGCTTCAGTAGCATCGGCTAGTTTATTTATCTCTCCAGAAAACTCTGCAGCAGCAGAGGTGACTTCATCTAGTTCAAGCAGTTCGTTAGGATTTACACCTTCAATACGTGCTTGACGCATACCTTCAGCGATGCGATCAGCAGCAATGTCTTTAAATATTGAAGTACCGATGTTAGTTAAGGTTTCACTAAAAGCACCTAGCTCTTCAAACAGCTTGGTATCCTTTGTATTGTTTTTAAGGTCAGTACTGACATCAAGAAGAGCAGACTCTTGAAGATCTTGTAGACCTTGCAATGAACGATTGTAGTTATCCTCTGATCCAAAGTTAAGATCAGGAGCTTGCAGCGGATTAAATGAATTAGTCATTACAAGTTTTCATCCTCGAAGATATTTTCAGGTTGCAAGTCTTGGAATGTTTGATAACCACTGAGGCCAGCACTGAGCAAACCACTGCCTAGTTTCAGAGTGTCAGCAAACGTCCTTCCACGAGCCCTTTCTGGCGTATAACTAGTAATCAAAGGTGTATTTACTGGTCGAGGTCCAACACGTGCCAAAATATTAGCTGCTTGATTTTGAGCAATAAAACTTGTGTTATAGCCTGACGTAATAGCATCGTCTTGTTTACGTGATACTTGATTTAGTCTTGACGTTAAGTCCCTTCCATATGCTGACAAAAAAGAAGAATCTAGATTCATTCTTCCTGTACGGCTGCCAGTCAATCTGCGTTGAGTCTTGATAAAAGCATTTTGGTTTTTGAGCAAAGCTTCATCTTGTGCTCTATCTACCGCAAGTGCAGTACGACCACGGGTACGAAGGACTTCTTGATCAATATTAAATAGTTGTTCTTGTGCTCTTAAACCACGATTTCTGTAGTTAGCAAAAGCTTGTCTATCACGACCAATACGCAATTGGTTTTGTGCATTGATCTGTGCAACACGTTGTACATTTCGTCTATGTGCCTCACGTGCTGCACTGTTATCAAAGAACCCACCAAGAGCAGGAAGAGCCTTACTCAAAACGGCTCCTCCAACCAGAAGGGGCGTACTTAAAAATCCCATTTCATGAATAAAATAAAGGGTAAGTTGTTGGGACCAAATTCAACCTCTTCTACAAAGGTAAATCCCAAATATTTCAGCAACCGAAGATGTGCTGTATTGCGCTTATCAACATAGTTCCACAGAAGATTCTCGTTTCTGCTGTCTATAAAGCGTTTAGCCTGCCTAGCAAACAGAACAGGGAAGTCATGGATAGCAGGTGTGCAGAGCATCCAAACAGCTCCGTTATCACCTATCCCAGCTAGTCCGGCAGTCCTGCCGTCAGGTACTGTGAAATATATGCAGAAGCCTTTCAGAGCTTCTTTAGGTATTGCGTCAATAGGATCTGCCCCATACCCCTCTACTACTTCTCTACGGTCTTCTAGGCGTAGGTTAGAGGCCACCTCAATGGCAGCCTCTTCAGTGATTGGATGTATGAATTTAGATCCGTTTATAAAATCTGTTGGTGTATTCTCCTTCCCAGGACATTGATTCAATGTTTGCTGGTGATGGATGAGTTGAAGAGATAGTAACACTTACGTTTGTATTCCTTTCGTAGACTGGAATTGTTCTAAAACTCCCATCTAAGTTGGGAGCACGGTTGGCATCGTATCCATCCAAGATGGCCGATTCATGTGTATCTTCAAAGTCAGGTTTACCTGTACGCTTCAGTTTTGTGATGAACTGTCCTACAGGACCAAAGTTTAGTTTCAGACGTTGAATGATTAGTGAAGAGGAAGTATCAGCTACAACCTGACTACCTTTAGTAGAAGTGGGATAAATGGTAGGCAGTTCAACCTTCATTTCATATTCAAGACCAACCTTCACAGGATCAGCAGACCAGTCACCAGTTAATTCAACTGTGCCGCTACTGACAGTACCTGTTGCATACCTACCTCTGTTGTCATTTGTCTCTGTGACAATGACAGCGACGGTCTCACCGTTATTTAAAGGAGTGTCAGTTGGTAGGGTCAACGTAGTCTTATCAGTACTAGAGCTATAACTCAGCTCACTAGCAGCTACGGATTGAAAATAATCAAGATGAATATCAAACTCAGAACCATCTTGTGAAATAAATGGACGTGCAGCAGTATCCATAAGATGGATCTTACATAGCTCATCGTCAGAACTTACAATATAATACTCATCATTAATAATAAATTGATGAGTAATATTCTTTGCAAAGTTCCAG
>TARA_R100000655_G_scaffold12745_2_pt1 | contig 17324 bp, 13 predicted proteins | sample TARA_R100000655 | Tara Oceans TARA_R100000655 (sample SAMEA2622497) | marine metagenome | biome: marine biome (ENVO:00000447); feature: deep chlorophyll maximum layer (ENVO:xxxxxxxx); material: "saline water (ENVO:00002010), including plankton (ENVO:xxxxxxxx)" | depth 90 m
AGTCAAGTGGAGATATTAATGTCTATGGAATGTTTAGAAGTATGGGAACATTTAATAGTCCATTAAATTGGGGTAGTAAAACAGTAAGATTTACAAATACAGCAGCTATGTTTTGGGATACACCAAATTTTAATCAAGATATAAGTGGATGGGATACTTCTAATGTTACTAATATGAATAGTATGTTTAGAGATGCTACAGCCTTTAATCAAGATATTGACAGTCAAGGAAAAAATGCATCTAATTTAAAAGGATGGTGGAAATTAAATAATAGCCTTGTAGATGAGACGGGAAGCAACAATGCTACTAATAGTGGTGCAACTGCTGTTGATACTTCAAGTCAAATTAGTGGTATAAATACTTACTCTTATAATTTTAATAATAGAACTTTGCTTGGCGGAGCTCAGCTAAATGGAAGCGATGAATACTTTACAGTAAGTGACCATGGTGATTTTGATATGACATCGGCTATAAGTATTTCTTTTTGGATAAAGCCTGATAGTCTAACGTCTTGGGACAGAATAATAGATAAAGAAAGTAATGATGGTAGTAATAATAATGGATTTTTAGTTGCAATAGTAAACAACTCTATATTATTTAGAGTAAATGAAAATGAAGGTAATCCAAGTCAAGACAGTCAACACGAAGGGTCTATAGACTTAGTAGTTGGAGAATGGCATCATGTTGTATGTACTTTTGATAGTAGTACTTTAAAAATATATGTTAATAATGTCATAGATACTACTCAAGCGTATAGCGATGCTATAGTCGCCAATAGTGCTGATTTATATATTGGTAGATATTCTGTTGCTGCTAGTAATATGTTTGATGGCTCTATTAAAGAAGTAGCTATATGGAATACAGCTCTTGACGCAACCAATATAGCCGCTATATATTCATATAAAACAAGTCAAAATCTAGCATCTAATTTAGGAACTTATAATAGAGCATCATCTTTAAAAGGCTATTGGAAGATGGATGAAACAAGCGGAACTAATGCTTCTGATTCTTCTGGAGGAAGCCATACTGCTACTGGAACGGGTATTGCTGATTCAAATTGGAATACACCTGCTAGTAATGAATATGTTACCGTTAATGACCAGCAGCTTGTTAGTACAACAGGTTCTATATCTGCTTGGATTAAAGTAAATAGTGTTGGAACAAACAGAACGGTTGCTGCAAAATTTGACGCAGGGAATAATCTTCGAGAATGGCTTTTAATGGTAGACTCTAATGACAAAATTATATTCAATGTTCAAGATGATAAAGCGGCTAATGATGCCAATACAATAGCTACTGGAACAACTTCCTTATCAGTTGATACTTGGTATCATGTTGTTGGAACATTTAGTCCATCTGGTAATGTAAAAATATATTTAAACAATACATTGGAAGATACTTCAACAAATCCTGCTACTAATGGATGTGAAAATACTGCAGAAGAAATATATATAGGTAGAAATGGAGATGGAGCTTATTTTGATGGAACCATACAAAATGTAGCAATATGGGATATTGCATTAACAGCAGGAGATGTAGAAGATTTATACAATAGTGGGACACCTACTAATTTACAAAACCCTGCTTCTTATGATACTCCTAATGCTAAATGGAGTGTTTATAATGTAACTGATATGAATAATATGTTTAATAATGCAGATGCTTTTAATCAATCATTAAATAGTTGGAATGTTTCTAGTGTAACTTCAATGCACAGTATGTTTGAAAATTGTCAAAATTTTAATGGAAATATATCAAGTTGGAATGTTTCTAGTGTAACTACAATGAGTGAAATGTTTAGAGGTACAGCTTCATTTAATGGAAATATATCATCTTGGAACATAGCAAATGTTGAATCACTTAATGCTTTTTTAAGAAGTAATGAAATTTTTAATCAAGATTTATCTTCTTGGAACTTTGTAAAAGTAGATGATTTTACAAATTTTATGTTTAATAATACTGATATGACTACAGCCAATTATAATGCTTTGTTAGTGCAGATTTTAGCTACAAATAGTAAAACAGGAAAATCTTTTCATGGAGGAGATGCTATATCAACAGGTGATGGTGATACTGCAAAAGCAACTTTAACAAGAGCAATAGGGGATAATGGTGGTCAAGGTTGGACAATAGTAGATGGAGAAGGAACTCACTCACCTTAAATAAGGATTAATATGGCAGAGTTAAAATATAAAGATACAAACAAATACTATTGGTGTGCTTGGGGTGATGATGTAGTGCATTTTGGTAAATTAGAAAGTGGTCAAAGGGTAACTACAGGACAGCCTAATTTAGAAAATTATGCAACAGAAGAAGAATTAGAAGCTAAAGTTGATAGCCTTAAATCAGAGGACTATTATAAAGAGCATACTATGGATGCAGAAGAATTTGCAAAATATTTAAAGGATAAGGAAAATGACTGATACATTAAAAACAGCAATGGTTGGAATTAGTGGTTCTACTATAGGATGGATAGAGTGGTTTCCACCTTTAATGAGTGCTTTAGGAGCAATAGCAACTTTAGTTTACATGTTAATTAAAATATATAAGGAGATAAAATAATGTCGGCATTAATAGCGTGGTTAACTAAAACGCTTTTAACTGAAGCTATGTTAAAAGAAGTTTTAGTTGTTTTGGGAGACTACTTAGTAAGTAGCTCTAAGAACAAGCTTGACGATAAGTTATGGGAACGGGTAAAGAAAATATTAGCAAAGTAACAGGAGATAAAGTAGCTACTGTATTTGGATTATGGGAGCTATTTAATGACCCTCATTTACTATTAAAAGAAATCGGTCTTGTTGATAATAGAGTCTATAGAGATGTACCTCATAAGTGTTGTGTGTGTGGTCATCATAGATTTAGTAACCTTTCGCTTATAGGAGTGTATAGAAAGCCAGTTTTTTATGAATGCAATAAATGTTCAGCTTTACATTTAAAGTATAATGAAGATTGGCTTGCTACAAAAGTAGAAAATCTTAAGGATGCTTATATAAACCCAAATGATTGGGATGATGAGCCGCCTAAAAGCGAATTTAATTAGGAGCTATATGAAAAATGAAACAGGAGTAGTTAAGCGTTACATAGTTACTCCAGATAAACATGCTCCATTGCACGATAAAAAAGCAATTTCTATCGTAAAGCAGGCAATAGAACAGTTGAAGCCAGATGGTTATATAGACCTTGGCGACTTTTCAGAGTGGGGCTCAGTTTCACACTGGCAATGGAAGAATAAAAAGAAACCGCCTTTAGAATATTTAATTCCTGCGATTAATAAAGATATAGAGGCGACTAACAAGCTTTTTGACGAAATTGATGATAGTTTAGATAAGGCTAATGTAGATGATAGGCATTTTTGTATGGGTAATCATGAAGAATGGCTAGTCAGCTTTGTAGAGGCACATCCTTATTTAACAGATTATAATTATGAAACAATAAGCGGTGTAACAGAACGTGGATATCAATTACATTTACCTGGAGAATATTTTAACATAGGTGATTTACATTTTTACCACGGACACCATTTTGGCGGGCAGTATCATACTGCAAACCATTTAAGAAAGCTTGGCGTTTCAATAATGTACGGACATTATCATTCAATGCAAATGATGGCATCTACAGGCTTAAATGGCCCTATAGAAGCTTGGAGTATAGGTTGCATGAAGGATATGTCTCATGAGAAAAATAAATGGCTAAAAGGTAGACCTCATCAATGGGTGCATTCTTTTGCTATCGTTGATTATTATGATGGAGATGAGTTTAGTATTACTCCAGTCAAGATAGTAAATGGAAAGGCATCTATATGGGGATACGAACTGAAGGGATAGGCGATGTATACATGTTCATACTTGTCGTGCTACTTGGCACGTTGGGGGAAAAGCTCGAAGAAAATCCGATGGGTGGCTACAGTTGCCCCCAATACTGCGAAGTGGACCACGACCATATCATGGAGTTAAATGGACGTATTTCAGATACTAGAGCAATACGGGCTTCCCGTAGTAGTGACAGCAGTTTTTGGCTATTTCATATGGAAGCAGAATCTTTGGATTCAAAATGAATTAGTTGAAGAACTTGAAGATAATAATAAGAGACTTGAGTCTATTATCATTAAATTAATAGACCAGCAAAAGAAGGTACAATTAGAACAAAAGCACATTAGAGGTTATATCGAAGGAATTAAAGATATAATTGTAAAGTTAATAAAGGAGAAATAAAATGGCGTGGGATTTAGGTAAATTATTTGCTACAATGAAGAAAGGAATGCTTGATGATAAAGGCCTTTTTCAAGGTGGTGAGGAAGGAAGAATGCTTGGTCGTGCTAAAGATTTCATTCAAGGCAAGGCTGCATCATATGACCCTAGCATGGAAGCTGATAATGAACTTGCTGTTCAAGCAAAGGATTTTGCTAAAAACATGGATGTTGGAAACAAAGATGATGTTTTAGAAATACAAAACATGTTAAATCAATTAGGATTTAAAGACTTTGAAGGCAATGAATTAGATGCTGATGGTATGTTTGGTGATAAGACATTATCTGCTTTAAGATTACTTCAAGGAGGCTCTGATGATGAGCAGCAAGGTCCTGGCCCTTGGTCTTATGGAGAACCTGAAGTAGATATATGGAGTTCAAGTGGCAAGTATGCTAGTAATAAGGCTTTTAAGAACTTATTTGACCTTAATAAGTATACTGGTCCAGGATATGGAGACCCTCAAGACCCTAACTTGTATAAAAGAAAAGAAAACAAGGATATTAAGCGTTTTAAAGGAAAAGGTAGTCCTGGTCCTTGGAGCGATGGTTCTGGATATTAATGGCTAAAAAAACATATAAAATATTACGTTTTGATGGTGGTATAAATAATAACTCTGACCCTAGGGATATTGGAGATAATCAATTTGCTGACCTTCAAAACGTAGCTGTAGATGAAATGGGCAAGCTTGTTGTTTTAGGAGACATTAAAACGACAGCTGTAACCATTGGCGGCTCTCCCTCTATTGATGGAGAGGGTAATGGTGTTTTTGCAGTTTCAACTGATTATACAGGATTACTTGACGGTACTGTTGACGCCTCCCCTACAACCTATTATCTTGTGGAAAAAGCAAATGCTATTACAGGTGAGGCATCTGACGGAGAAGGTCCTAATGATATAGCTTGTACTATGACTGAGGCTTCAATGTTTTTTATAAATAACGGCTTAAGAATAGCTGAAGCTCGTTTAACGACTGGAAATACAACTCCTAAATGGAGAGGTTTAGTTACTGCTAAAACATATGGACCTTCAGGCACTGATGGAGACGCTTCTATAGCAAACGCATGGGTAGATGCAGATATGGAAATTAAAGGAGCTTTTCCAACATTTAACTTTCTTACAGACTTTTGTATTAATGCAATAGTTGTTAATAACACAGATAATACAAGTGACCCTAGCGGTATTTCATTTAATTTTGCTAATGGGTCTTGTGCTTTAGGGGCAGGAACTTATACAGGTGGCACAAAAGGTACTGCTACTACAGGGGCTAGTGGTATGAATTGGGGGGTAGCTTTAGATTTTGACGAATCAGCTAGCGGTACAGGCACATGGATGCCTACATCAAATACTAGATATAGATTTTATATTACAACCATGTATGATGACCATACACAAGAAAGCTTGCCACAATTAATGCAACATTGGGAGTCAAGCGATTTACATGGTGATGATACATATACAGGAAATAGTGTTAATGATGAGATGTTTTTTACAGATGCTAATTCTCATGCTTCGAAAGGAGTGAATGTAGCTGTACATTTTACCCCTATGTTTAAATTAAATTATGGGACTTCTTCTACTTATAATTTTGGTGGAGCTGATGAAACAGCTGAATCTGGAGGGAATACAAGAATTAGTGGTGTGCGAATTTATTGGGCTTCTAATGAAGATGGATATTCAGATTTATGGCAAATGTTTGATGCAAAATTTGATGAAGGGATTAAAGCTATAGGTGTAGATGGTGCTGGAGGTGGAGGAGGGTATGGTCGAATGGTATACACTTCAGATGGTGGAGGAACTTTTAAGCTTAACTTTACTACAGATAATAAATGGTCTAATCCTCCAAGGATTCTTCAGTATAGTGTTTTAAATGGTCATTTTGTAGACGATATTATTAAAGTAGACGCCTTTAAAGCTTCTTGTATAGCAAATAGAAGAGTATATCTTGGAAATATAAAGCAAAATGGTACAATTTATGGAGATAGAATGATTAAGTCTCCTGTCAATCAATTTGACAAGTTTCCAATGGATGCAAATAATATTGATGTAGCTATAAATGATGGTGATGAAATAGTACATTTAGTCGAATTTGCAGATAGAATATTACAATTTAAAAAGAATGTTTGTTATATTATAAATGTTGGAGGAGCTTCTGAATTTTTAGAATCAGAATTAAGATTTAAAGGTATAAGCAATCCTGGGGCAGCATGCAGAACTGATTACGGAGTAGCTTGGGTTAATAATCACGGATGTTTTTTATATGATGGAAAACAAGTTACAGACTTACTTGAAGAAAAAGGAATGGTTAAGATTAAAAAATCTACATGGAGCAGTTTTATTGGAACAGCTAACCATCACCGTATAGGCTTTAATCCTTTTAAGCGCCAATTAGTTATTAAGGAAGGTGATAGTGGAAATGCTGCGTATTTATATGATATGGTTACTAAAAGCTGGACTTATTCGTCAAGCATGATAGTAGATGCTGACACAGGTTCGCCTTTTATAAACGACCCTTCAGATGGCTCTTTAATGATATTTGATGAAGGTGGGTCTACATTTGATAAATGGAGCGATACTCCTGTATCTAATCCTGCTATAAATATAATAACTAAGGATATAGATTTTGGAGAACCTGCGATTAGAAAGAAGATTTATAAAGTATATATTACATATAAGTCAAATTCATCAAGCTTGCCTACTCTTACATATGATACAGATGGAAATACTGGATTAGCACATTCTACTACTGCAGTTACAGCTTTTGCCAATACAAGTAATCAATGGACAGTTGCAGAATATACATTTGGTTCAGATGTTAATAATTGCAAATCAATACAGCTTAAAATCAATGGAACTGTAGATACAAATTTTGAAATTAATGATATATCATTTATATACAGGTCTAAAACGATAAAATAATGGATAGAGATACTAGAAGATTATCAAACGAAAAGCAAGGTAGAATAAAGGCTACCAATGCGATACCAACTAATCATGAAGGTAATGATGGGGATATGGTTATGGTAAATGGTACATTGTATATTAAGAATAATAATGTATGGCATTCTTATAGCAGTGATGAGGATAAAAAATCTAATACTCCAGCTTTTATGGCTACTATGGATGGCGATATGACTTCAATTACAAGTGGTTATTCTACAATTCAATTTGATACAATTCAATTTGATACTTTTGATTTTTTTAATTCAACTTCTTATAGATATGTAATTCCCCCAAAAGAGTCTGGGCTATATTATATCTCAGCAACAATATTGCTTGACAATGATAGTGGGGCTGGCTCAAGTTCAATAAGATTAAGTCATGTAAATGATGCTGAATCTTTATCTAACCAGTGGATTGGATGGGGTACTGCAAGCGCAGGAGGAGCATTTTATTCATGCCATGTTCAGGGATTATTTTTATGCAACCCAGGAGATTATTTTTACACAGAAGTTGGTGGCGGTGCTGATGCCGATTTACAGTATGCTAATAATGCAGTATTTTTAGGATTTAAAGTTAATTAACAAAGGATAAGATATGAGTAATTTTGACTTAGATAATATGTTTAACGACTATTTTTACAGAAAAGAGACCTCAGATACGAGCAAAAAGGCTCTTCAAAGAGCTAAGTCGGAAAAGACAGGTGCTGGTCTTGGAGGTTTATTATTACCTATAATTTTAACAGCAGCTACTGGCGGAGCAGCAGCTCCTTGGATGCTTGCCTTAGCTGGTGCTGGAGGAGCATATGCTGGAAGTAAAATTGGCGGTGAATCTTCAGGAGTTTCTGATGAAGATATTTACGCTGGAGATTATAATCTAGGCTCTAAAATCGGCATTCAAGACGATTTAGCAGGAGCAAGACTTTCTAGTGCTTTAAAATCTGGCTTAAGTGCAGGGTTTGGTACTGGAAAACTTCAAGAAGCAGGCAAGGGTTTTAAGGCTGGTTCTGGGATTGAAGGGGGATTGCTTGACAAGTTTATAGGTGGTGCAAAAGGATTTGGAGAAGGTTATTTTGGAGATGTTCCATATGCTCAAGCTAAAGGAATGACTGGCAATATCTTAGAAGATAAAGGCGATTATAGTATATTAGATATAACTAAAAGAGTAGCTGAAAATCCTGAAATAGTTAGCAATCCTGCTTCATTATTATCTAACGATATACCTGATGCAACAAATACTGATGTGCCTGGTACATACACTAATTTACTAGAAGGAGCTATGAAAGATAGTCAAGATTCATTTGGAGTCCTTACGTCAGATATGAATAATTATAATACAGAAAGGTGGTGGGAATAATGAGCTTGTTAAATATGATAGCAAGAAAAGGTCGTAAAGGAGACACTAAGCTTAATTTTGTTGGTGGCAGATTGTCGCATGTTAATGATATAGAGAATGAATTGATTAAAGCTTTAGGCCCTATGGGAGAAGCTTTTACTAAAGCAGTAGGTAGTGGAACTATTAATCCTGAAACTGGATTGCCTGAATATGGATTTGGCGATTGGCTTAAAAAAAGAGTTACCCCTTCTAAGAAAATGAAAAAAGCTGGGAGTACTTTTATGAACGTGCTTTCTGGAGACGCTTCTTTAAGCGATTTAGGAACAGATGTTTATCAAGCTGGTAAACAAGCATGGAACCAGTCAAACCCGTGGATAGCTAATAAAGATGTTGCTTGGAGGCCTTCACAAGGTAAATGGGGAGTTTTTGGACAAACAGAAGGTGCTAAAAAAACTGATGCTAAAAGAAAAGTTTTAGATGCAAAGAAAGATATGTTTGAGGGTTATATGGAAGATTACAAAGATGCAAATATAGCTGGCATGCAAACTCCTAGCACAGAAGATACTCCTGGGCAAGGAGCACCATTTGAAGGCAAGTTTGACGATTTTCTTACAGCTTCTGGGATTATTGATAGTGCAGAAGATATAAATAAAGTAACTAAATATGACACTAGAAAAGAAGATGAGTTAACAGGTATTGCAGACAGAGCCTTGCAAAATCAAAATATTAACCTTGAAAAAGAAGGTGATAAAAACTCTGCTCAAATGTTTGGTCTTTTAACGCAAAGCAATACTTCTGATTCTGATAAAAACTTTGCAGGCTCTGGGAATTTTGCTATGGATTTTGCTAAAAAACAAGCAGTAGATGATGCTGAGGCAAAGCTTGAACAAGCCACTCTCTCTAGAGAAGATGTATTTGCAGGTTTAGAAGGTGATGTAGCAGATTTGCATGATGCGTATAATACAAAATTCTGGGGACAAATGATGGATTTAGAAAATAAATTAAATAGTTAAGGAGTTAAAATGGCAGATAGAGCAATAAATTTAAACGTAGATACTGATTTTGGTCCTGATGAAGTTATGGATTATATTCAGCAATTTCAGAATATGAAGAATCAAAAATCTGCAAATGAAAGAGCTGAAAGAATGGCTATTTTACAAGAAGCTAATATGAAATGGAATCAAGATAATGCTAGAAAGATGGATAATATGAGCAATGCTTTGCAAACATATAGCACAGAAGGACTTGATATAGGAGCTGCTTTTAGCGGCAATCCTACTGAAGTTTTTGGTAAGCCATTACCTAGTTTTGAAAGCCAATTTGAAAAATATAAATCAGTTGCAAATGCTAATAAAACAGCTGCTAATAAAATGGTTTTCTTGCAACAAGTTCAGTCAAATAATCAGCAATATATGAGTGTATTAGCAACAAGACTAAACTCTATTCGTGAACAATTAATGCGTGAAAGGCCATATGATAGCGAGGAAGATATTAATAGGATTTTAGCTCAAGAATACAATGCTCAAACTGTATATGACAATATGAAACTTGCCAATCTTGACCCTATGACAATGCTAGATTATTCTCCTACTGCTAGAAAAACTACTATGGGTGAGCAGATTGGAAGTTTCTTTAAAGGCCCTAAGATTGGAAGTGGTGCGATTGTGGGGGGTGGTTTAGCAGCAGGTTATTTAGGTAAAAAAACAGCAGGGCAGATAAAAGAAGGCTCAGAGGCTTTTAAAAAGCAATTTGATATAGATGTTAAACAGCCAAAATCAGGTGGAATGCCTTATAAAGAATTTCAAAAGAAATATAATTTAACAAAAAAATCTGCTCAAGGGAAAAATGCTTCAGAAATTTTATCCCAAGCTAGAAAAGCAGGATGGAATGAAACTACTGCTAGAAAGATATTAAAAGGCTCAAAAGACTTTGGAAAGGCCTCAGTTTTTTATGGAGCAACAAATATAGCTGGTGGAAATCTTGGAGAGCTTGTAGGAGGCATGGCTGGGGAAAAAGGCGGTAAAATTGGAGCAGAGGTTGGAGAATTAAGCGCAGCAATTGGAACTCCTGCTTTAAGGCAAATGTATTCTAATATAAGAGACAAGATTAGTAAAAAAGGAATGCCATGGGCTTTAAAAAAGATTGCTACAAAAGGTGGACCTACTTTAGCTATGAAAATAGCAGGAAAAGGAGCTTTAGGAGCTTTAGGAACTCCATTTTCTGGAGGAATAACAGGTGGACTTGCAGCTTCATGGGCACTTAAAGATATTTATGATATAGCACAAATTTTATTAGAGGATTAAAATGGCTGTACCAGAAGGATGGCAACCTCAATACAATGAAAGAGCTACTAGAAGGTTACTAGAAAAGTATAAAGGAAGAGCTCATAAGTTAAGCGAAGAACAACAACAAACTCTTCAAAATCACGCAGAAGCTTATAATCTACCTTATTATACAGGCGACTTTAGCTTGCTTGATGCAATAGGACAAGCTGGTGCTGGTTTTATCGAAGGATTTACCACTCTCAATATAGCAGACTACCCTGACAATGAATACGAGCAAATAGCACGTAATTTGGGACATTTAGCAGGATTTGCTCCTGGTATAATGTCTAAACCTGCTGCTTTGCTTGGAGCTAGAGGCTTTGCTAAAGCTGCAGCTAATATGAAATCAATTCCTATGAAAGGTGCTGATATTGCTACCAATTATGCTAAACAAGCTGTTAAAACTACTGGTAAAAGCTTTGTAGGAAGAAGTGAGGCTATGCAAACTGCTCGTAATTTTGTTATGGGCAATAAAGCTAAACATATTGTAGAGGGAGCTTTTCATCTTGGAACAGCTTCTGCTATATCTGCATGGCAAGGTGGTGTAGACCAGATGATTGAAGCTGGTATGGGTGGTGCGGTAGCTGGGGGTGTTTTCAGAACTATAGGAAACTTGACACCTGGTACATCTACTCACGAAAAGGTTGGAAAAGCTATAGCAGGCTCCCTATTTATGGGATTACCATCAACTGTGAAAGGAGCAACAACTCCTGAACAAGTATATGAATATGTGATGGGTGCTTATTTTGGTGGTAATGAGGTTTCATGGACTAGAGCTAAAGCTATGAAGGCTATGAAAGAGATTGGTAAAAAAGCTGAAAAAGACCCTAAATGGGCTGGTAGAAGTGGAATGGACCCAGAGTTATGGGAAGGTTTTAATAAATTACCTGAAGAAGTTAAACCTTTGTTGAAAAAAGAGGCTGAAAAAGCTTGGGGTAATCCTGATGCTAATAAAGAAGGATGGATGGCTACTGAGCTTTTACGAGAGTTGAAGTTAGAAGGGAAAATTACAGAAGAACAGTTAGTTGAAAAAGGATTTGAAGCTACAGGAGAATATAGAGACGGAGAACAGATATATAGACTTTCTCCTGAAATAGTACGCTCTAAGTTTCAAAGGTTTATGACTTCTGGGGGAGCAAAAGGTTCTGATACTGAATTTGCCAAACAAGCTGAAAAAGTAGGAATACCAACAATTAATTATACTTTTGGTGGACATGCTAAAGGCATAAGAGCTACAGGATTTCAACGTCTTTTATCTACATCAGAATTGCAAGATGCTGATACTCATGTTAATGAAGCTAATTTAGCTATTGGTAAAAATGTTCCTAAAAAAGAATTTGTAAGAAATCTTCAAAGGAGGAATTGGTATCAAGTTAAATACGCTGATACTGTTTATGCTGTTGGAGAATTTGAAGGCCAACAAAAAAGAGGCGATATTTATATTAGGCCAAAAACTCAAGTAAAAGGTGGTACAGGCTTAACTGTCCAAATGGCGATTAATAATGATAAAGCTGTTTATTTCTTTAATCAACCTGAAAAACAATGGTATACTTGGAATGCTAGTATAAATAAAGGTATGGGAGGATTTACACATATTAAGTCTCCTCCTAGACCTACTAGGCGTTTTGCAGGAATTGGTACAAGTAAAGAATTAAATCCTGCTGGTAGACAAGCTATAAAAAGTTTATTTCAAGATAATTTTAAACCTATTGAAGGAGCTACTGCAAAAGTAGAAGAGGTTAATAAATTAAGTAAAAACAAAGAAAGACGAGATGTTTTAGAAAGCAAGATTGAAGAAAAGCAAAAGTTAATTGAAGAGCTTCAAGACGATATAGCTGTTAAAGAACTTGACGGAAGAATAGATGTAGAGCCTATAAAAGTTAGACTAGAAGATGTTAAGCAAGAACAGGCTGATTTATCTAAAAAGTTTAATCAATTAGCAGGACTAGATTATGTAAGAACCATCCCTGATGCAAAAGATTCTAAAGAGACGATATCAAGCGAGATATCTGACAAGATTGATTTTGAAGCACCTACTGAACTAGAAATAGGAAAAAGGTCTCTTCAATTTACAGTCAAGCATTTAAAGAAGATATCTGATGCAGAATCTAATGCACTTAATAAGAAAACTAAACAGTTAGAACTAGCAAAGCTAGTCGAGGAGGTTTTAGTTGAAACAGAAGATGGCAAGTCAATTAAGGAAGGAGGTATCCCACTCTATTTAAGGCCTGGTTCTAAAGAGAACTTGTCTGAAAATTGGGCTGATGCAGTAGAAAAAAGGATACAGGAGACAGACAAGACTTTTAAATTAGAGCCTGAAGCTAGGCGTGAAATGCGTCAATGGATGACGAGAAAAAATCTAGGAAAAATGGTTGCTCATTTACAATCTGATGGTAAAACTGTATTTGAGATGTCAAATCCTACATCACCAATCTCTCGTGCAGGTAACAGGAAGCATCAAGAAGAGCCTGTTAAAATAATTGAAGAAGCTTATAAGGAGGCTGGAGGTTCTTCTGATGTTTCCGCCTATATGGTTCTTGACCATGTCACTTTAAGAGATAGTAAAACAGGTAAAAATACAGACCTTGACTTATCAAGGTATCGTGATAAGGTTGGCAATGAAATATATGAAGATTTTTTATCATCTTCAATGAAGAAAATGGCAAAGAAAGATTATTATGCTTTAGGAGGTTCTGGTGATAAAGATAGAATTATTTGGGTCAAGTATAATCCACAAGTAACTAATTTAGGAAATGCAGAGCTTGTTAAAAGCATGGCTAATATTTCTAAAATAGCTAGCTCTAAACATAAAAAGTTTAAAAAAGAACTTGATAGAAGTGCTAAGGAGTTTGTAGAAAAGTATAATATGAAAAAGTCTGATTTTGAAAAAATGTGGCTTTCTAATTTATATTACGATTTACAAATGAATGGGATGGAAATTAATGATGCTAATATTAAAACACTATTAACTCATCCTGGTTTTATTAAAAACTCTGCTGCATTTAACAAAAGACAGCAAATATGGATGAATAATGCTTGGGCTGGTGATGTTGAGTTTATTAAAAAACAAGGTGTCAAGCTTACCGATGTTGTTAACAAAGAAACTGGTGAAGTTAAAGAAAATTATAATTATACAATAGTTAGAGATTTAACCAAAGAAGCTGAGAAACTTGACCACACTATAGTTGGTTTAAAAAATAGCGAACTTCCTGAAAATGTAGATGGAGCTATTCTTGTTTCTAATAAAGTTTTAGATGCTATAAATGCTGATTTTGGAAATCCCAAGTCTGGACAAAATAAATCTTTTATTGTATCACCTAATGGTGAAAAAGGAGCTTTACTTGGCAAGTATATGATGCATGCTGCAGGTAATAAAATGAGTGAACTAATGGATGCTAAAGGTATTCATATGATTATGCAAGAATCTGCTGTTAAGCAGAGAGGATTGCGTGAAATTGGTGATTACAATATTAAAAATGGCAAGCTTGAAATTACTGGTGAAGTCTATAATGATTTATCTCCTGAACATGTAAAGGGGAATTTTGGTGTATATGGTAATAAGCACTTTATAGAAAATCAAAGAGTGCCTAAGCAGTTATTACAAGCACTTTTACCAACGTCCTGGTCTCCTGTTGAGAAAAACACTATTAATAATATGTTTAATAAAATTATTCAAGAGCGTTGGGATGGAGACCCTGCTATGAATAAAAGACTAGAATCTTATTTAAATATAGCTAAAGAAGGCAATCTTAGTCCTCAAGAACAAGTTAAGTTTGAAGAAACTATTGTCAATAATTTAGACAAGGTTGGAATTAAACATATTGTTAAAGCTATGAAGAATGAATATGCTCCTGGATTATCTGAAGCTATTTATAATAAGATTTTAAAATTAGAGAAAAATGATACTATGAGCAGATTTGCAGAAGGTACTTTAACCGAAGAGCAAATTACTGAAAATGCTGAATATGTTTCTGAATTTAATTCATTAGCTGACAGAGTTATAAAGTCTGCAAACGAATGGGTAGGAGAACAAAGAAGCGCTGGAGTAGATGCTGACATCACATCATTATATATGCATAAATTTATTAGAGATTTTAGAGTTAAAGCTGTTCAAAACTATTTAATTAATTCAGCTACTAAACCTAAAAGAGATAATTCTGGTGTAGGGTTTATGAGACCTTATGATAAAGCTATGAGGTTAGACCTTGACAAAGCTAATCCAAGACTAAAAGAGCTAGAGACTAATGATGAGATATTCTTTTTAGATGCAGAATTTAAAAAATTAAATATTAAACTTGATATGCCTGGGAGTCCTAAGATTAAAGATATGACTTTAGGAGAGTTGTGGAAAAGATATGATGCTAAAGAATATAAAGGAAAGCAAAAAGAGTATGTAGAAGATGTATTTGAAGCTGTAACCGTTCGTGTTCCTATGGATTCTATGTCTGGGGCCCAAGTATTAAAATTTGCAGGATTTACTGGACGTGAAGGCCATGGTATATTATTACATGGTAGAGCAATGAGAGCTGAAGGTGGTGCTGACCTTGATGGAGATAAATCTTTTATGTTCTTTGGTGGAAGAGGTGGCTTTGATAAAGAATGGAAGCAATCTTATAAAAGTAATAAAAAAGAATTTTATAGAAAAGAAAAGGGTGTTGAAAAGGTTAGTGATAATAAAGGAGCTAAGATACCTGGCACAAATAAAACTTACAGAGATGTATTAGCTTTTTCTCCTGATGCTGAAACTAAAGAATACTTGACTTCTAAAGCATCTCAGTATTCTCCTCATGAAAGAATAAGAATTTCAGAAGCTGCTGTTGATGGACGTAATCAATTAGGACCTGCTGTAGTAAATAAGCAAGTTATGTCTTCAGCTTATAGCGCTATTATAGAAAATGGTGGCAAGGATGAGTTTACAGTCAGGGCTGGAAGAGGCAAGAATAAAGGTATTTATAAAATATCAATAACTGCTAAGACTGAAAATTCTGAAAAAGACCATCAACGTAATATGGGAAGAGCTCAAGTAGGATTATCTTCAGACCCGTTAGATGAGCTTGGGTTAAAGGGCCATCAAGCCTGGTTTAAAGAGATGTGGAATGCTCATTTTAAAATTGATAAAATTGAAAAGCTTGGCAAGAAATCTAAAAAAGTTTCTACTAGAGAGTTTGATGCTTTGTTTGGCAAAAGAGATATGTTTGAATCAGGCAAGTTGCGAGATGGAATATTAGGAAATTTAGCTAATATCAATAGGGCTTATTGGAGTCGTAATTATGCTGAAGGAAGAAAGTTTACAATGGATGAGATTTTAAGCCTTGGCGATTCAATTCAAAAGATTCCTGAAAAATCTATAGATAGTTCATTTTTAGCTAAAACTGGAAAGCTTTTACATGGATTAGAATGGTCTGATTCTATTTTTGGTAAAATAAATGAAGGTAATATTCAAACTGTATACAAACTTCATGAAGCTAGGCTTAATGATTATGCTTGGCTTAAAGATTATTTAAATAGACCTTCTTTTAAAGTTAAGTATAACCCTTATGTTGAAAGTGTTAGAAAGCATAGATTATGGACATATAATGGTTTGTTAAAAACTAGCAGAAATGTAAACGATTTTAGAAAAGCTATTAAAGATACTATGTTTGAAGACTATGTTCTTCAAAATGAAGCTGAATTTTATGGTATATCTAAGAAGGGTAGGAAAAATGCTGGAGAATATAAGCATGTTAAAGCTAGACGTGAATTGCTTAGAAAGTTAGCCTCTTTAGGAGAAGATTATGTTATAAATGATGTAACTGACATAGCTAGTTTAGACTTAATTGCAAAAAAGATTAAACAAGCTAAGGATAGAAATGTTAATCTATTTATTAAAGAGGATAAAACTCTTGAGCAACAAGTAGACCGTATTAATAACGAGGTTGAAAGATTAAAAATTAATTCATACTTAATGGCTAAAGATAGAAGTAATATGGAAAGACATGTTCAAGAAATTGCAGATTATACAGGAGATATGGCTGAAGCTTTTAAGTTATATAATGAATATTATGGCATTAAAGAAAAAAAGCCTCTAAGAAAAACAACTGGTGAACCTACAGCAGAATTAGACCAAAATAGAGTTGATAAAGCTATTATGGAATTTAAGACTAATTTAACACGTGAAGGTGCTGAGCTATTTGACCAAATGATGCTTGGCTCAATTAATCGTGGAAATATGGAAGCAATAAACAAATTGCAAAAAATAATGGGCAAGCCTGATAGAGCTAATATGGATTTATTATATAGCTTAAGAAAAGAGGCCTCTAAGACTAGAATTTCTAGATTAGGATTCAATAGTGAGGCAATTCCTGAAAGCTCTATAAAAGAGCATTTAGGAGGATTTGCAAGCAATTTTAAAGAAACAAGCAGGCCTTTATCAGAAAATGCTTTAAAAGAAATTGACAAATCTATAGAAACTTATGAATCTAGGGTTGAAGAGAACAAGGTT
>TARA_R100000655_G_scaffold27371_5_pt1 | contig 17322 bp, 23 predicted proteins | sample TARA_R100000655 | Tara Oceans TARA_R100000655 (sample SAMEA2622497) | marine metagenome | biome: marine biome (ENVO:00000447); feature: deep chlorophyll maximum layer (ENVO:xxxxxxxx); material: "saline water (ENVO:00002010), including plankton (ENVO:xxxxxxxx)" | depth 90 m
AGCCCTAGCTCACAGCCTGGCTTGACTGGCCTGCTAGAATTTTCGCCGCCCCCACTGGCTGGCCTGGTAGCCCTGGCTCGCAGCCTGGCTTGACAAGCACGAGCACATGCCTCACGCGCGCGGGCGCGCTGCATATACACGGGACCATGGCGCTACCTGCACGGACAAGGGACCACGGGAGCTAACCCCACCATACCCCCCACCCATACCCCACGTCACAACACGTCAAAGCACGCACAACACGAGACAAACCACCCCAGCGCAAGAACGCTGCACGCGAAGCCCTATACCCCGTCCTGCCATTTTGGGGCTCTTAGCTTGGTACTCCTATCGCTTCCGAGACTCGACGCCGTGAAGGCACCAAAACAGGCCCTTGACGGGCATGCGTCCTTAGGATTTCCTGGCATGGTTCTTGTATAGCGAGAAGTCTCTGGTAATTAATTCTTGATTAATGCGTACAAGTACTTGACTCGTGAGTTGTCAGGGTTTAAGGTCTCTTCACATTCACTAAGGAGATACATATGAACCCGATTGACATGAGACTTGAAAATGAGCGTATGCGCATGGCGCGCTTTCAATCCCGCCGATTCTTGGCCCTTAGCAAGGCGCGCCAAGATATGCGCCTGGCTTTGCGAAAGTCCGATGACACCATGCGCAAGGCCAGTCAAGAGATGGACGATGCGATACGTGAAAGCGCTGCCACTTTCGAACGCATCATGGCGAACGTCGCGCGCATCACGGAGTCCAACTAATGACTGACGCACACAAAGAACGCAGCAAGGCTTTCAGGCAAGTATGCAACGACTTGGCCGTTGTACGTCTTGAACTTGAAAAGTCCCGCGCACAGGTTTTGCGCCTATCTGAGGACCTACGCCACGCGGACGCTGAGGTGGAACGCTGGAAGCGCCTATCCTTATTCGGTGGGAGTATCACATGCCAGAACATGGGAGCTAACTAATGACCATTGCACAACAGACCCAAGCTAAGCGCGCCCGTAACGCTTCCCCACTTGCACAACGTGCGCGCGTTAACCGCGCGTCCAAGTTGCGCCGCCTTAAGCGCGCACGCATCGCTCGTTAGTGAGCGCCCGTCTAGGCGTGACTTATCGGTCACGCTTAGCAGGGCGAGTACTAGCACGCCTTCGCACTATCTAAGGAGACATCATGACTGAGATTCACACTTCTGAGCACTACAACGGAATCACAGGTGCTTGTTTGCCAGAGCATGCAATGAACTGGACCCCGACCGATAACATGTTGAACCCGGATTTAGCGCACAATATCCAGGCTTCTATGGAAGCTGCCGGACTTTGGTTCGACACGCACATAGCAGACTTGCGTGATCATGGCTTCGAACCTGGACTTCAGGACAAGGCTGGACTGTGCCAGGTTCGCAGTGACACGGGGTGGCATTTCGGCAACGTATCCGAAAGGTACAACGCGTTTCAACAGTCCGATATCGCGCGCGTATTCCAGCCAGTTATGGACGCCCACAAGGGCTCTAAGGTCATGCGCATCTTTTCCGATGACTTGAACAAGCCCGGTCTCACGAATTGGATGCAATTAGATCTCGGTAGCACGTTTGAACCTGTGCCAGGTCGCGAGATTATGAACACGCTTATGGTGCGCTGGGGTCATGGGGGCATGGCGTCCGTTTGGGCTTTCTGGTGCGGTCAAGACGTTACATGCACCAACATGCTCGCACAACTGCTAGCAAGCGCTAAGGGGCACACGTTAGAGTTCAAGCTTAAGCACCAAAAGAACCTGGATTCCGTTATCAGTCACGCTTTGACGCAGTCAGGCTTGATTGCGCGCGACGGTGTCAAAGCAATGTCGGAGTCTTTGCAGGCTATTGGCTCGTTTTACTACACCGAGAAGCAAATGCAGGACTTTGTGCGCGCTACCTATCCCGTTAGTGGTGACCACGCCTTCGATGACGTGGCCAAGTGGCGTAACGTAGTCGAGTCAATCCAAGGCGGACAAGGTCACCAGTCGTTCGGCATGGCGGGGACAGGCTTTCAGCTGCTTAGTGGCGTAAGTGAGTACGAACAATATTCTAGCGGCGGCTCGCGTTCGGGTGGCTGCTCAGTGTCCGCCGCAAACTCGCGTTGGAAGTCGGTCCAGAATGGCCCTGGTCAGAAGGCTATCCGCCGCGCGTACCAGCACGTCAGCGCCCTCGCAGCATAACCCTAGCACCATAAATAAGGAGATACACCATGCAAGCACTCGACCATAACACCCTAGTCAACGGTCAGGAAGTCTCTATCCTCACGCACGTATCCCTAGCAGGTAAGCAGCCACCCAAGGATGCGACCGTGGAGATACACGCAAGCGGACGTGTCACGGTGTCCGCCGATAACATCACCATGGACTTGCGCCCTACCTTCGTAGTCTACGCGCGCAATACTGCGCCGCAAGTCGTCGCCCCCGTTGCCAAGGTCAAGACCAAGAAGTCTAAGACGCCAGAAACCGAGGCATACCGCGCAGTCGCGCGCGTGCAATCCGCGTTTAAGAACATGTTGACCGTGCTCAAGTTCGGACCCGATGACCTCGACGCGTGGGCGTCGCTTGGTTTTGAAGGCGACCTCAAGCCGTGGGTCGAACAACATATGGGCGTCGCACACATGCTCAAAGGCGCAATCGAGAAGCAAGGACGGCGACACGTCGCGCCCGCGCCAGAGCCCGCGCCAGAGCCCGCGCCAGCCACGGCGCGCGACCGGCTAGCTAACCCGGACGCTACAGCGGAGCGTGTCGCGCGTCGCGCGCGTGGACTTGAGATTGACGCGCCCATGGTGGACCACACGCCAGCGCCGGCGACGCGTCGCAACGGTCCCGCTCTTGAGATCTAACAGTGGCCAGGGGTAGCGCGTCACGGTGGCGCGCTACCCTACCACTACCCACCTAGCTAAGGAGATAGCACGGTGAATATTGAAGACGCCATTAGCAGCATAGACAAGCGAGTTGCGGAGTTCCCTGGTGACAATCTACTTCCACTAACAGCGGAGCAGCGCGAAGCCCTAGTCCGCACAGTTAACAGGTACGAACACGAGGGTGCCGCTATCTACGTCGGTACTGACAGGACCGGCATCGCGGGCTGCCCAGTAGGGTGCGCCATGGTCGCGTTTAGGATACGTGGCACAGATAGGGTGTTGACCTATGGCGTGACTCAAGACGGTAAGCTGCACAGCTAAGGAGACAGCACGATGAATGATGACTTATTTGTAGGGTTAGCGCTGATGGTTTGGGGTCCAGCCCTAACGATACTTGGCCTGGTATCCCTGCCGTTAGTGGCGCGCTTATTCCAAGGAGGTAGATAGCATGTGGACTGTGCTTAAAGACCCAGCCAATCCTAGAAACAACCTGGTGACGTGGCGTATCTCCAGAGGTAGTGAGCTTAAGCCACAGACAGCTTGGTTCTGTGTGGCAAGGAGCGCTAGGGTAGGTAGTGATGATGAGGTGTGGCGTGTCTATGACCACAGGCATGGCGACGGCATCGGGACCTTTAACTACACAGGTAGCGATAGCCCGCGTGGCGAGTACGCCAGCCTATCTGACGCAAGAGAGGCAGTCGAAGCGTTCGTTGAAGACGTGTTACTTAGGGGGCTAAGGCCCTACTCAAGCTGGAGAAGTGTTGTAGCCAAGGAGGATGGCGATGATAGCTAAGACAAATAGTGGGACGGGTTGGTTCCGAACCACTGACCTTAACAGGGACCTTAACGAGGCCATGAAGGGCGGCCTTAAGCTGGCACCTGAAGAAGCGGCGATGATCCGTGAAGCAAGCGAGCTTGTGGACTTCGGGCATGAGAGCACAGTAGTTGTGCCGATAGGCGTTTACGGTGGGTACGTGGAGCACAATAACAGGATGGCTAACGGGGTGGTGATCGTGTCTCTCGGTCTCTGCCCAGGCAGGGGTGTCACATATCGGTACTGTTCGTTTGGCAAGATGTACCCGGAGGTGGGGTGATGATTGCGTTCGTATATAAGGTGGGCGAGTACGAGCTTGAGCGCTTACCTGGTACGTTAACTCGAGAGTACAAGCTTGAAAGCAACCTGCTTAAACACGGGGTGCCGAACAAGTGGAAGGACTGTAACGTGTATATCTATAACAGCCCTTCGCATATCTACCGCAACTACCCGGATAAGTTTGTCGTTATCAGGGATGGTAAGGAGGTGAGGACAACGGTGTGGGCAGACGATAGCAATCCGTACAAGAGCCCTGCCGACATACCTTTCTAGATAGTGGATGACCGGCAGTGGGCGTCCCGTCAAGGAGATAGCAAAACCGAGACGCCCACGCCAGCCATCCAGCCAGCAACATAACAGCCACAGTCACATTAAGGCAATGCCAACAGGCACAACCAAGGAGATTATAATATGACAGCCGACAGCAACTGGAAAAGCGACAGCTCTGATAGCGAACTCAAATACTTTAACGACCTAGTTAAGGCGAACATACCAGTCGAAGAGAAGCTAAGGCTAATAGGCAAGGCTTACGTCAACCTGATTATTGACAGGGACTACTACCTTCATGCGTTCAAGTCGTCCACAGACAACATGATTGCGCTTGCTGAATCTCTACAGGCAAGCATCGAGAAGGGGTCCGACGACGATCTATTGTCAGTGTTAGCCAGGCTTGGAGACAGCTAACATGTTATTTTATGAAGACCAATTTGAGCCAGTAACTGAGGCTGATATATCAGTGCTGAAGGTATGCGAAGAGTGCGGAGGTAGCTTCCATACCTCTGAAGATAGCGACATATGCGAAGGGTGCCTGGAGTGTGATTACTCGCACTGCCCGCCAGTATCACCGTCCGCTTTCCACTCACACAAGAGAGAGAAGTTAATACCTTAAGGAGGTAGATAATGTCAGATGCAGCGAGCAACGATAAGTTAACAACAGAGCTAAACATGGAGCGTCTCAAGAAGATGGTCCTTGAAAGCAAGGTTGAGGCGTTAGAACTACAGTTAAAGATGGTGTCTCCCGAAGGGGAGGTCCTTGTAAAGCAGACTCTTAAGGATGTGTTCAGCGATAGGTCTGGCCTGGGCAGACAGAGGCTCGCAGATGCAATGCTTCTGCACAAGTCAACTGTCGGGAGTAAGCTGTCAGGCTACATAGGCATGTCAGTGTTCGACCTATACCTTGTGCTGCTAGAGTACCCGGAGATATGGGACGTTAAGGAAACAGTCCTAGAGATAGGTCGCCTTCGGCATAAGAAGCTGGCTAAGGATGGACACCCTAGAGCGTTAGGGAAGAAGGCGTCGGACTTCGTCCATCCTCATGGCGACGTAGCCAAGTAAGGCAGCATCAAGGGCGTGCTCCATCTTAGATTCACAGATACCCTGGTCCGTCAGCACCTTGGTTAAGTCTCTAAAGTTGGGGCGCGCCCTTATCCACTCGTTAAGCAGATGCTTAGGGGTGCCGTTACCTTTGCCCGTTATGTGTTTCCTTACAGCCTGTGGAGTTAGCTCGATGCACCTTTCGTTATCATACCCAAGAGCGGCAAGCGCAGACACGACGATGGTGTACGCTGCCCGCATAGCGGTTGCTGCCCGCACGCTTAAGCTGCCTAGGTTGCGCTCATACACAACGACGTCTGGCTTGTACATGTTAAGCACTGCCATGACATCGATGATAATATCTCGAGTCCGCTCGGTCCGGGTCCGGCGCTTCGCGCGTGCGTTGTCATTCACGATGACCCCGGCATCGACCGGTTTTCCGTCTTGAATGGCGACCCATCCAGTGTTCAGCCATCCGGGGTCAATGGATACAATGGTATATGTTGACATATATCACGCGCTATGCTTTGGTCAGTGTCTCAACCGACATCGACGGAGGGCGACGGCTTCTAGCCCGACACTAATGCTAAAGGAGATAGACAATTGAATATATCAGAAGTCTTTACTCGCATACCTGAAGAGCTTAGAGCCAAGCTAACTCCTGAATATATAATTCAATCTGTTCATGGGATTGTCCTTGGCGAGTCTACTTGCATGGAGTGCCGTAAGGTTCTTACTCATAACGATTACAGCAAGTGTATGCACTGTGACAAGCCGTGGCCTAGGATTTGCTGGGCAGATGGATGTAACGAATACGCTAAGATGGATAGGCACGTTAACTCCAAAGGTGGCGTTACCTGGTATGACCTTGAGGGACATTGTGGGTGCGCCGCTATAGGTGCAGCTAAGAAGTCGAGAGATGCTTCCGAGTCCAAGTGGCGCTCGCTTTACTCCGACCAGCCTGCAATCGTTAAGGGTGTGGATAACTACTACCAGCAAGAGCCGAACCGTAGGTACATAGAGGGTGTGATTAACGAGTGGTACCGGTCTGGAAAGTCAGACGGGTGGTCACCCCTTTACCTGTACGGTCAGCCGGGCAGCTCGAAGTCCACTATCATATCTAGGATAGTTAGACGTGGGATGATGGACAAGGTCTGGAAGTACCCTGCCCTGATAAGGGAGCAGACGATGAAGGCTTACGCCAGCAAGTCTGCTGGTAACGAGGAGGGGTACGACAGGAAGTGGAAGCGGTTAAGGGATGCGGACATCCTAATCATAGATAGCTGGGATAGTGCGCGCTCTAGGGGTGCGCCTAAGAACGACATGCTTAGCTCTTCGCGCAAGCTGCCTGGGTACACAGACACTCAGCTAGCCTCTGTCGCTGGGCTGCTTAGGTACAGGTTCGAGCACGGCGGGAAGGCTACAGTGTTTATCTCCCTAATACCGCCGATGTTCAGAGAGTTTGGAGCAGACGTGGAGTCTCGATGGGCAGCGTCTAACTACGCTGGAGAGACTGACCCGATTGATTATAGAAGGAGAAAGCAACCAATGAGAGGAGAGTATTGTGACTGATAACAAAGCAAAGGCGCGACGAAACCACGGTCAGGTAATGCTTGCATACTACAGCGACGATAACCCTGGAGAGTTCTTCTATGTAGACAACCAGCCAAAGCTGAACAGCGTAGACGAGGCAGAGAAGTACCTAAGACACGGGCTAGAGAAAGAGGAATGGCTAGACTCTACAACCTGGCTTGTCATTAAGGTGTGCAAGCGGTTCAAGTTAAGGACGCAGACCGTTCTTCAATCTGTACCATCAGACGAGGTGGGGAGTTGAAGCCACCTGTCCCAAGAACAAGAGCGGAGGTAATCTTCTGTTCGCATGGGCTAAGCCAAGAGGAGTGGAGCGCCTGGCGCAACTCACACAAAAGCGTGGGTGCGAGCACGGCTCCCGCTCTTCTTGGTGTCAACAAGTGGCAAGGCCCCTATACGGCAGTCAAGCTACTCAGGGGAGACATCCAGCACGAGGATATCTCTGGCAAGTTTGCTGTCCAGCTAGGGGTAAAGCTTGAGCCTTACGTCTTGCAGGCAGTGGTTGAGCACAGGCGTCCTGACTGGGTACTTAAGTCAGGGTCATACTCGTTCAGGCATTCCAAGTACGAGTGGGCTACAGCCACGCCAGACGCTTTCCTTGAGACGCCTGGCCTTATAGACATATCTATAGAGGTTAAGGTCGTTAAGGACTTCGCAGCCTGGCAGACCTTTGCCGAGTCCGGCTGCAACCCACTGTCGATAAGGGGCACCACGCTCTATGCTTACTGGGCTCAGGTCCAGCACCAGCTATGGGTGTTAGATGCGCCGATGGGCTACCTCGTGGGTGCTTGCGGAAGGGACCTGCATTGCAGGCTACTTGCAGGGGCAGACCTGGGGTCTTCTGCTAAGGACCTGTATATCTTTGAGATACAACGGGACCAAGAGTGGATAGACGCGGCAGAGAAGAGGCTGTCTTGGCTATGGGAGAACTCGGTGAATGGGGACCACGTTCCGCAGCCCCTTAATACCGACTTCGACGCGATAGCCAAGGCGTCTAGGTTTGAGCACGGCAACATATCCAAAGCGCCCGAGTGCAGGGATGATGTTGTTAGGTATCAGGCCATATCAAAGCAGATGAAGGAGCTGAAGGAGGAGCAGGACAACATTAAGGCCAGGCTTAAGGTGGCCATAGGTGTTGGCATAGGGATAGAGATAGAGGAAGGCTTTACCGTTAAGAACTCTAAGCCGGACAAGCGAGGCAACCGCAGGTTCAGCATGAGTCAAAGAGAGCTAAGTTAAAGGAGGAGCAATCATGGAAGCAGAAGACAAGTTCATCACTGAGTTGATATCGACTTCACCGCAGCTAAACGAGCTGCTAGCGGCGCTGTCAGTCGCGCAATCGACAATCAAGCCAGCCAAGAAGACGGGCAAGAACCCCCATCTTAGAAACGACTACGCCAAGCTTGAGGATGTTTGGGATGTTGCGCGCCCAGTCCTTAAGGCCACTGGGCTGAGCATCACCCACCTTCCCACTACGGTGGGCAACCAGGCTGGTGTGATACAGATTCTTGGGCACAGTTCTGGCCAGTGGATACGGAGCATGACCATGCTCACCATTAGTCAGGGCAGGGGCACCAACGCAGCACAGGCTTGCGGAATCTGCTACTCGTATGCAAGGCGGTACGCAATCTCTGGAACACTGGGGATATGCACTGGAGAGGACACGGACGGAGCTGTCCAGACGGACAGGGACGGCAAAGGGGGGACTTGGACCGCCGAGGACCCAAAGATGAGAGCCCTGGTAGATAAGAAGTTTCAACTCCAGGTAAAGGTCATGCAGGAAGACGGGACCAGTACTGACAGGGTTAGGGAGGTTCTTAAGCAGGGCGGTTACTCAAGGCTTTCAGAGATACCTCTCAATGAAAGAGACGCCTTCCTTGGCCTCATCTCCCCCAAGTCATCTAACGAACCGGCACCACTGCTGTAGGAGGCTCTAATGAGAATAGCTAAGATGCAAGAGGGCGGCTACTACCGAGAGCTGCTAGGAGTACAGCGCACCATGATTCGGATAAGCCGATACATGGGCCCTGTTAAGAAGGGTCGCACAAGCATGTGCCGAATGAAGCGCCCTGATGGAACCTTCTCTATCGTGCCGTCATCCTCTATCGAGAGGAAGGCCACCGAGGAGGAGATTAACAGAGCTTATCCATCGTGATAGCCATCGCCATTGTGCTGTCGCTTGCGGAGCCTACGCTCCATGAGCGGCAGCTAGTGGAGCAGGCAATGACCTGTCGGAATGCGACTAGCCCTGACCCGTATCGACTACTCTCTTTCCTGAGAATGGAGGAGCTAGCTGGGGTTCACGAAGAGGCAAGGGGCATAGTGCTGGCAACAGCATGCGTTGAGTCAGGCTACCTAAGCGCTGCCATGGGTGACTGTAACTATGGGTATAGGCGCTGTCAGGCGCACGGCATGATGCAGCTATGGCCTTGGTGGGAACGTCGCTACAACGTGGATAGGTTCAACGCGCACCATAGCGTGTCCGCTTACCTGCACCACGTAACAAGGCAGCTAGCCAAGGCCACTCGACTGTGCCGGGTGTCAGGGGCTGCTGCCTGGAGGGTAGCTGAAGTAAGAGCTGTTAGGGCTGCCGGCCACAAGAGATGCAGGCAGCAAAGCGCTCACTGGAAGCTGCTAAAGAGGTGGGCTAAACGTATCCGCAAAGCAAATGAAGAACGGTTGCTACAATCACAACCGCCATTGCGACTGTGACGTAGACTAACCTGGACTCTGGGTCGTTAGACAACCTTGCTGACGAATACCACCACTGGGAGCTTAGCGCCTGAGACCTTCTTCTCAGATGCGCTAAGCGCCTCTTCGTATGTGGAGTAACCGTAAGCTACTGGCGAGATTGAGATGTCGTTAGCCCTGTAGCCAAGCACCGGGTTCATCATGTGGCCAACGTACCAAAGGCCAACGGGCTCAGGCTTCTTAACGGCGGCGGCTTTCTTGGGGGTAGACTTCTTAGTCGCCTTCTTGGGAGCCGCCTTTTTCTTTGTAGCCATTATGCTTTACCTCTCTTCTTCTTTGAAATTTCAATGGCGGCAACCTGCTGGAGCGCTTCCTTCTTTGTCTTGGGCTTCTTGTTCAAGCGCTTCTTGCCGCTGCTATCGTAGACGTAGTAGTCGCCGCCCCACTTCTTAATCATCCTCGATGACTTCCTTCGTGCTCACAGGGTCGTTCAGGTCCACGGCATGACGCAAAGCTTGCTCAGCCAAACACGACCTCAAACACGTCATCCCGCACTTGAACAGGCCCTTCTTCATGGTCGCCAACTTTGCCTGACTGCAACCTGCGCTCAGAGATAGGAGCGCCAGCAACAGGACAATGCTCACTGACGAGGAGGGTGTACCTCCCTTGCGGATGTCTTTGATAACTCCGAGCACGCCCCATACGGCCATCACAATCCATACCGTTAACGCCTCAGAGCCGCCCTCGATGACCGACTCTCCAGTCCAGTGCAGGACAAGCCTGACAATGGAGATAATGGCCATCCAAAGATGGACATCTCCCGAGATTACTTTCCGTATGTCAAACGCGGACTTAGCAGCCTTGAATGGTAAGCTCTTCATTTTGGTGCCTCGCTAAACTTGTTCCAAACCAATGACAATCGAAGCTCTAGAGAGTTTACGCTTTTGGTCATCACCATGACGCTCTCTCTAAGCTTGGGTATCTCTTCTTCAAGGAGCTTTCGCATGGCCTTGCCCTGCTCCTCCATGCGCGCAAGCTCAATGCCGTGAGTAGAGAGAGTCTCTTCAACCTTCTCTATACGTGACACGATGGGTGTCATGTCTACGGGCTGCCCGCCTAGCGCAAAGCCCCCGGTAGCTGCGCCGCCACCAACGACCATGGCAGCAACTGCCATGAGCATCTTACTGTGTGTCGATTCTGCTGAGGGCTTGTCGGTCACGTTACTCTCCTACGATTAGCTGGCTAATGCCGTCCGAGTTCATCCAGTTGGTGTCGCATTTCCCCTTAACGCCAGGGACGCTGCTGCTTCCTGACCACTGCCAGGTCTGCCATTCGTCCCATCCTAGTGGGGATGTATGTGGCTCGCTACGGACGTCTCCGTTCTTGTAGCTGGCCCACCATACCGGGTAGTCGCATAAACTCCTAAGCGTTCCCTCGTCTGCTTTGCGTAGGTACAAGTCCCACGCCCACTTGGCAGTGTAGACAATGGGCCTTGCGCGCACCGAACACTGGACGAACGACAACCACTTGAGAGCCCAGTTTGCGTTGTAGTCATCGTCGGTCTTGAGCCCAGCCTCTAGGTCCATGGCAGGAACTAGGTCTCCACACCTAATGCCAACCTTAGCCATAGCGTTAAGGTAGTTCTGAGCTTCGTTGTAGACGTCGTCTTTCTGGCTGATGTTGGTGTCTGGCCTGGAGAAGTGATAGCCGCCAACGATAAGGCCAGCATCACGAGCCCCTCGGAACTTAGCCTCGAAGCCTGGGTTGGTATGGGTCGTCCCTTCGGTGGCCTTAATCCATACGAACTTCACGCCTGCCGCAGCAACGTCGTCCCAGTCGATGTCTCCGTTGTGGGATGACACGTCAATGCCAAGCCATACAGGGATGCCCATCGCGCCCAGCGTGTTCTGGCCTGCAATGCCATCAAGAACTAGCTGGTTAGCTAACTGGTACTGCTTGACGGCTGACTCTGTCTTGCTGCCAAAGATCCCGTCGTCATCCACCTTGAGTACGCGCTGCATGCGCGCAACTTCCTGGCCACGGTCGCCTTTCCTTAGCGTGTATTGCTTCACTTAGACCTCTGCATTTCTAGCTGTGTAGCTCCAATCTCCATCATCTCTTTCGCTCTTTCAAGGCTGGACTCCAGCTCGCTAGTATCCAGACCACGGTCCTCCCTTCTCTTAATCTTGTCCTTTATTGGCTCGATGTGTTCTTTCCTATACCGGTGCTTGAAGTTGCGAATGAACCTTGCGTTGATAGCTTCCTCTTCGCCAACGACTTGAGCCCCGATGTTAAACATCGTCGATAAGAAGAACCTCTCATCAGTATCCTTATCGAAAGCCTCGCCTTCTTTTTCTCCCGCTATCCTTAAAGACTTGGACATTCTTTTTGAGAACTTACTCTCAGGCTCAGCCATGCCAATGATTGCGTTAACAAAGTCAGACGTAGCTCCTCCCGCCATTGCGGTAATCGCCATGTCCAAGATGTTTGTTAAGAACTTCTCACCATCAGGCACTCCACTCTTTAGCAGCGGAGACATAAGGTCATGCAGCGGGCCTCCCTCTATCCCCCCAAGAGACAGCAGCTTGTCCATCGGCTTTAAGTCTCGCATAAGATTGGCAGCCCTGACCGCCTTGCCAATCTCCTCTTCGCTTAGGTTCGCGTACTCTTCTTCTTTCATCTCCATGATGTCTTCTTCGCTTAGCTCTGCACCAAAAGCGTAGGCTGCGTTCTGGCTTATCCAAGCAAGGACACCGAGCTGCTCGCCAATAGTCGTTGCCGGAGCAAAGGACTTCAGGCTCCTTGACATGACAGTCCCTTTGCCATCTTTGTAAAGCAACGCGGGGTCTGTAGCGCTCCACTTAGCAGCAGACGGGTCTATGTTAGGGGTGTTGCTCATGTCGTTTTGAGCGCCCTGTATAGACAAGAGAACTCGAGTAGCCGCCAGCGCTTTTCTTACGTTCTGGCTAGCCTGAAGCGATGGAGACGAGTACTTAACAGTTGGCTCAGACCTGAGCATTGCTCCGGCTAAGCCCTCTTTGCCAGGAGCTGTTAAGGCATAGTGGGTCCAGCTATAGAACGGGCTGACAAGCCAGTTCAGCTTAGGGTCTTGAAGGAATATCTGAGCCCGGCTCCGCTTGCGGTAGTCGAAGTACTTACTGTTGGCATCAAACGCAGCAGAGTCAGCTATGATTCTCTCTACCTTTCTAGGTGGCCTGCCATTGACAGTCCTTCCTACGTTCTTGCCGTCTATCGTCCACCCGTCAGGACCCTTACTTATTTTGTAAGATTTCTTACGCCCGGTAGTAACAATGGCAGAGTCACCGACCTTCATCTTAGAGAAGTCCGAATGTATTCTGTTAAACCCTGTCCATGCGCGGCTCAACTTGTAGGACTTATCGATGTTCTTCCATGTCTTCTCTATCTGCGCCACGCTGTAGGCTTTATCGACAGCTTCCGAAGCCTTTCTAAGCACCTTCCCGGTGGCTGTCTTGGGCTCTTCTCTCAAGGCGTTAATTGCTAGGTCTATCTCAGCGGTGTGGATGTCGCTTGCTGCCAGCCTGTTCTGTCTAGCGGACTCGTGAAACACTCCCTCAAGGGAATTGCGGTCGCGCGAGCCTGGGCTCTTCTCCCAATCTCTGTACTTCTTAAGCCTGTTAAGAGCCTTGACTGGAGCAGTGAAGTTGCCCTCAGTAGCAGCCTCAACAAACCAGTTGGCAACAGCAGCATTAACAACGCCGCCAAGGTCTCGGATAACCCGACCCTTCTTCCACATTCTTGTTAGCGAGTTCCCCCAACCGACATCTTTTTGTAGGTCAATGGATCGCTGCTGCCATGCAAGCGCATCGGCTACACCATCTGCCCAGGCCAGCTCGCTGCCTGTCTTCTCAAGCTCCTTCTTCATCGCCTTGCTAAGAACTGCGTCGGTGCCTCGCTCTAGCAGGGATGACTTCTTTGTCTTGCCTCCGGCTATGTCTCCAAACGTCCTAATCAGCCACGAGTACTTGTGGTTAGACAGGGTGTTCATCGACTCAAGGTGCTTCTTAATGGCACGCAGCTTCTTGCTGTCCGGGGCAGCATCGATAAGGTCGATAGCCTCTAGCCTGGCAGACTCTTCCATCACAGCAGGGGCGTCAGAGGTGACTGCTTCTGGGTCTTTCTTTAGTTCGTCTAAGAACTTGTAAGACCTCTCGACTTCCATGCGAGTGGCCTCGTTTGCGTAGTCCCAGCCTATCCTCTCGCTGTCTTCGTATATCTTGTCGCGCAGCTCTTGCATATCCTCATTAGTGCGCCCTTCCTTGCGCGCCTTAATAGCCTCTTCTTTCTCCTTGGCTATCTTTACCCCAGCTTCTTTGGCTGCCTTCTTTGCTGCCTCAACGCCTGGCTCTAGACTGCGCCCTTTTTTAGGTGCATAGAAAAGGCCGGACTCCCGCTGTCTGATTGGTCCTGAGTCGGTTGGCGTATCGGCTTCTGCCTTGCCGGCTTCTGGCTCTACTGGAGCGTCTGCGTCGGGGCCGTCGGCTTGCCTTCTTCCCGTTAACCTTGTCGGGCTCCTTACCTTCCTGCCATCCTGAATGAATGGCTTTTCAGCGCGCTCCTCTCTAATTCCTCTAATGTAATTGTCAGCGTCTACCCTCTGTGACTCAGCTTCAAACCACCGAACGAGGTCTTCGGTAGACTTTATGTAGACCTCTTCCTCAAGAAGCCTAGACAGGCTTGCGTCTGGCAAGGTGTCTAGCTTTTCTGACAGGTACTCTTTGCGTTGCTTCTTCCAAGAAGGAGACAGGCGCTTCTTTAACCTCTCAACAAGGGCTCGGGTTTCCCAGTCGCCTGGCGGGTCTTGCGTCTTGCGGTCAATTTCTGCATCGATAACCCCCTCTCTTTCCTTGGGGGACAAGCCCTCTCTTCGACCCTTGGAGGATAGTCGCGCTCTGTTAAACCTCTCCTCTATTTGCTTAGCCCTATCAAAATAGGCTTCAAACGACTCACTCCGGGATTTGGTTGGCTTGACTGCGCTGAAGTCATCCCCACCAGAGTTCTTTATGTGTGTAAGCAGGGCCTTTATCCTTTGCCCTTTTCCTACAAGGTTCAATGGAAGGTCCATGCCCTTTAGCGCGTATCCTTCCTTTCCTTTTTTCGGGACTGTCTTTTGGTTGCGTATTCCATCGACCGTGCTAGCCCACTTTTCCTTCGGTTTGTATTCGGCCAGAGAGCCCTGCCCTGTGGGCTCAACCTCTGGGCGAAGAGGCATCTGCTCTATCAGCGCCCTGTCTAATGCCGCTTCTGTCTCAGGGTCTAGGCGCTCTGGTTGCTTTGGAGCTGCGTCAGGCTCAGGCATGTCAGGCTGAACAGCAGGCTCAGGCTCAACCTGCCTTACCACGTTCCCGTCTGCGTCTTTCAGCACATACTTTTGCAGGGGTATGTCGAACGCTGCCTCAAGAGGAGGCGCTTTGTCTGGTATCACGGGCTCGCCAGCAACCCGTGGGGCCTCGCTTCTGATAGCGTCTAGCTGGCTCTGGGTTAGCCACCTAGCGTCCCCTGTAACAGAGGGGTCGAGGTGGGCGGTCCTTCTTATACGCTCTGCATCGTCAAACCCGGCGGCCTCTTCGCCAAGCTCGCCCTCCCTTCTTCTCTGCTCCTTAAGCCGCTGCCGTTTGCGAGACTCAGGTATGTCGCGCTTAAGCATGGCGCGTCTTCTGGCTTCGCTATCGTACAGGTCGGTAGCAGACTGCCCGTAACTCTCCGTGTACTCAGAGCCTTCTCGCCTCGCTAGCCTGGGCCTTCCAGCGTGCCCTTCAATGAAGTCTTTGTAACCTCCATAGGTTAGGTCGTAAGCAAGGCTACCTCTTGCTGTGACAGCCGATGCCCTTGAGCCCGTGGGGTTTGTTGTGTATGGGCTTTGGAGGCCACCTTCTTCAGTTATGCCTCTTAGTCTAGAGCCCTCTTCCCACAACGGGGTGACCTTTATGCCTGGCCTAGTTGGTACAAGAACCACGTTGCCGTCTTGGTCTCTCACAAACGAAACGCCATCGTGCTGGGTTGTGGTTACGCCCCTGCGCTCTGCTGCTGCAATCTCTTCTGGAAGGACAACAACCTTGTACTCCCTTCCTTGTGTCCCTGGGCCAGGGGTCTCTTCGACCATGGCACCGTAAGACATCCTCTTGCCGCGAAGAACTTCTTCTCTGGCCAGGTCCCAGTATTCAATCGGGCTGTGTCCTTCTGGCCACCCTTCTGCCTTCTGGTGAAGGTGCACTTCATTAGGAGGTATAAGCCTTTCGTGTGGGGTTAAGTCGCCAGGGGCGTCACCTTCAAACTGCTGCACGGGAGCTTCGGCGCTTTCAATCTCATCAAAGCGTATGCTAGCAGGCCCTTCTCCTGGCCTTGGCATGACAGGTGCGAGGTCCTCTGGAGATAGACCTTCTCTATCAAGTCGTTCTGCCAGGATTTCAACAGCGGCATCTACAACATTCTGGCGCTGGTTAACCGTCTTATCTAAAAGAGCTTCAGCCGCAGGGGATGTTGCAGATTCGCTAAGAGGGTTTAGCGCTCTAACAAACGGCTTTGCTGCTTTTCCGGCAAGCTTAGCAGCCGGAGCAATAAGGGCTGTAGAGGCAGCATCCTCAAACTTTTTAGCTCCTGACCATGCCATCTTAGCTGCTTGAGCAGCACCGCCAAGAACGCCAGACTTAGAGGCGGCATTCATAAGGTTGTCGTAAAGCTTCCCGTATCTACCCACGAACTTCCGTGCGTTCGCCGCTACTGTCTTAGACATAGCGCCGGCAGCTACGCCTGCTCGCAACATGGGCATGACTGTGAGGAACGTGACTATTGGCTGAGCGCTTGCCTTTCTGCCCAGGTCTTGAACAATGTCATCAACGTCTGCGGCTGCGCCAGACACCATCGAGACGCCCATGTCGAAGGCTGTCTCTGCTTCTCTTACAGGGTTAAACGGGTCCGTGTCTAGGCCAAGGCCATAGGTTCCAAGTTCATACAGGGCTGTGGCTATCTCCCCTAAATCGCTTAAAGCGTTAAACGCTTCCTGGGCTACCGGGCCTAGGTCGTTTGCCTCTCTGGTCGCCATAAGTATGTCATTGGCAGCCTTTGCATCCTTAAAGCTCTTGTTAAACAGCGTGTCTTCAACGTCTTGCGCCCGCAAATCTTCGGGGTCTAGCTCCTGCATGCCTGCGCCGCGAAGCCCTTCCTTCATATCCTTTAGTTTAGACTCGTCAAAAGCAGCAGCCCTTAGCGCATCGTCCGCGTCTTGGTAACCCCCCTCTCTAGTGTAAACCTGAAAGTCTAATGGGATTCTCTTCCCTTTCCAGTCTTGCGGAACATGCCTTAAAGATGCCCGGACTCCACCGAAAGAAGGAAGGCCGGCTAACGCCATTGCCGTGTCGTAAGCGCCGGCTTGCCCGGCTGCCACTCCCTTGTCTAGCGGGTCTTTCTTTCCAAACGACACCCTTTTCGCATCAATCGCTGGGTCTATCCTTGAGCGGACAAGGTCTCCCGATGCTTTTACGCCTCCGGCACCCCAGGAAGGAAGTCTGATGGCAGCCTTAAGAGGTGCCCAGAATGCGTTTGCCCAGCCAAGGTCAATGCCGTCTTTGTCTTCTTCTTGCTGAGATAGCTCTCTCTCGCTTTGCTCAAGGCCGCGTCTTATGGATGGGATGTAGTCTGACTGCTGCCTTAATCCGAGAGCCTCTTGCCTTGCCAGCTCCCTAACACCCAGGTCACCAGCGTAGGGGACTTCAACGGGAGACCTTAG
>TARA_R100000655_G_scaffold102901_1_pt1 | contig 17307 bp, 15 predicted proteins | sample TARA_R100000655 | Tara Oceans TARA_R100000655 (sample SAMEA2622497) | marine metagenome | biome: marine biome (ENVO:00000447); feature: deep chlorophyll maximum layer (ENVO:xxxxxxxx); material: "saline water (ENVO:00002010), including plankton (ENVO:xxxxxxxx)" | depth 90 m
AATGTTACGAAGACAAAATTTAATTAAAGGAGTTGCAACAGCTGGTATGTCATTTGCAATGCCTGGTGTTGGTAAAACACTTTTGAGAACAGAAGCTGCAAAATCATTTACAGATTATACTCAACCAGGTGAAGCATACGAGGATTATATGGAAGGCTTTCAAGCAAAACAACAAGGTAAAAAATTTAAAAGTAAAAGAACGGTACAATCTTTTGCTGGCAGAGTAATAGATCAAATCAAATCTAGTGTATTAGGTGGAGAAGGAGATAAATTAGGTGACTGATGTAAAAGAATTAATAAAAAGATTTTCACAATTAAAATCACAAAGAGGTACTTGGGATAGTCATTGGCAAGAGATTGCTGACTATGTGTTACCTCGTAGAGCTGATGTAACAGTGAAAAGAGCTAAAGGTGATAAAAGAACAGAAAAAATTTATGATAGCACTGCTATAAACGCAGCTGAACTTTTGGCATCTTCGTTGCATGGTATGTTAACTAACGCTGCATCTCCCTGGTTCTCTATGTCATACAAAGACAGACAACTAAATTTAGATGATGCAAGTATGGAGTGGTTAGAAGAATGTACAAACCAAATGTACATCGTTCTAAACAGATCTAACTTTCAACAAGAAATACACGAACTATACCAGGATCTCATTACTTTTGGTACAGCTGGGATGATTATAGAAAAAGATGAGGGTGCTGGTTTACGTTTTTCAACTAGGCATATATCTGAAATATACATCCAGGAAAATGAGTTTGGTCGAGTAGATACAGTTTATCGTAAATTTAAAATGTCAGCAAGATCAGCTGTCAATATGTTTGGTGAAGAATATGAAAAGATTGCAAAACTAAATCAAAACAATCCATACGAAGAAATAGAATTATTACATATAGTTTTACCAAGAGATATTTTTGATCCAAGAAAACAAGATGCATTAAACAAACCTTTTGCATCTATTTACTGTGATCCAGAAACAAATTTTCTTTTAGGTGAAGGTGGTTATGATGAGTTCCCATACGTTGTACCAAGATTTTTAAAATCATCAGTAGAGATGTATGGAAGATCACCAGCAATGGTTGCACTGGCAGATATTAAAATGATTAATAAAATGTCAGAAACAATTATTAAAGCTGCACAAAAAACAATAGATCCCCCTCTCCTAGTTCCTGATGATGGTTTTATTTTACCAATACGAACTGTACCTGGTGGATTAAATTTTTATCGTTCAGGATCAAGAGATAGAATAGAACCATTAAATACAAATGCAAATATTGGATTAGGTGTCCAATACGAAGAACAACGCAGAGATGCAATCCGTAAAGCATTTTATGTAGATCAACTTTTACTTGCACAAAGAGTAAACATGACTGCAACAGAAGTATTACAACGTAACGAAGAAAAAATGAGAATGCTTGCACCAGTATTAGGAAGGCTCCAGGGTGAGATGTTACAACCTCTTATCACAAGATGTTTTAATATTATGTTAAGACTTAACATGTTTCCCCCAGCACCTGAACAGTTACAAGGTAGAGAGATAGATATTGAATATACTTCTCCTCTAGCAAGATCACAAAGAAGTGGTGACATAGCTGCATCAATGAGAATGCTAGAAATGTTATCACCGTTATCACAACTAGCACCAGTGTTTGATTACATTGATGTAGATAAATTTGTAAAACACACACAAGAAGTTTTAGGTGTGCCAGCAAAAATTATGCGTAGTGATCAAGAAGTTTTACAGCTTCGTCAAGAAAGACAAGCACAGCAACAAGCAATGGCTGAAGCACAAGCTCAACTAGAACAAGCTGAAGCTGCTGGTAAAGCTGCACCTATGGTCAAAGCATTAAAAGAATAGTGACAAAATTATTTATATTAGTCATTAGTCTTTGGGGTTTCAACGGAAGTAGTTGGGTATATGTTGGTAATCAGATTGTACTCAATAAAAAAATGCAAGAGCAAGAGTGTTTAGACTTAGCAGATAGTTGGTCTAGATATGAACTTAATCAATATTATAGACTATCTATAGAATGTGTTGAACATCATGGAAATACCGAAGGAGATTAAACAGTTAATGGAGTTTTACCAAATCACTTTTGAAAGTGACAATGGTAAAAAAGTATTAGAGGATTTGGAGAATAGATTTCATATTCATTCTTCAACTATGGATGACACTAATAATAATCTTGCTTACCGAGAAGGTCAGCGAAGTGTCATTCTATTTATTAAAAAAATATTAAAAGGAGTAACAAATGGCAGAAGAAAACCAGGTAGCTGAACAACAAACTCAGTCTGAGCCTGTCGAGCAAACTACAGTAAATTGGAGAGATAATCTTCCAGAAGATTTAAAAGAAGATCCATCACTCAAAACAATCCAGGATATACCAGGGTTGGCAAAGAGTTACATTCACTCACAAAAAATGATTGGTAAAGATAAAATAGTTTTACCAAATGAACATGCAACCAAAGAAGATTGGGATGATGTTTTTAATAAACTAGGTAGACCACCATCAGCGGAAGAATATAAAATTGAAGGTGAAGCATCAGAGTTAATAAATAATTTTAAACCAGTTGCACATACACTTGGATTAAATAATACTCAGGTGCAAGAGCTTGTAAATTTTTATAACCAAGCACAAGAACAAGCTGGTAAAGATGTTTTGATAGATGCAGAAGCACATAGAGCAGAAGCAGAAGCAAGTTTACGAAAAGAGTTCGGTAGAGCTTTTCAAAACAAAGTTGGTTCAGCTATGCGATTAGCTCAAACTGTTTTTACAAAAGAACAGCTAGATAATACAAAATTAGCTGATGGTACAACTTTGGGCAATAATGTTGACCTAATAAAAGGTTTTGCAAAACTTGCAGATCAATTAGGTGAAGATAGAGCATTACCTAATCCGCAAGCAAACATCATGACACCAGATGCTGCAAGAGATAAGATTGCAACATACATGGAACCTGGTTCACCATATTGGAACAAGTCACATCCTAATCATCAAAAAGCTATTGATGATGTTTTAAATCTTCGTGAGATTGCAAATGACACAGAAGAATGATAATTTATTTACAACGGAAGAACTTCGTTTAGAATGTGTAAGAATAATTTTTGATACTGGTTCAGAAAATCAAAAAAATGATTGGGTTTCCCACGCAGAAGATATTTTTGGGTGGGTTACGAAGGTAGCCGATAAACGGTCTTCAAAGACAGCTAGAAAGAAAGCAGACCAAAAGTCTTAAAATCCAAGACAAGTCCGCAAGGGTAGCTTGACTGATTGGTATAATTTTAAAAACTTAATAAGGAGAACATAATGAGTTCACAAATTACAACAGCATTTGTCGAACAGTATAGTAACAACGTCACTATGTTATCTCAACAAAAAGGATCACTTTTAAGAGATAATGTTGACAGCGAAACTGTACAAGGCAAGAATGCTTTCTTTGAACAAATTGGTTCTGTCGCAGCGGTAAAGAGAACATCCCGCCACGGTGATACCCCACAACTAGATACACCTCACGCAAGACGTAGAGTATCTCTAGTTGATTATGAATATGCTGATCTTATTGATGACCAGGATAAAATTAGAACACTAATTGATCCAACATCGTCATACGCACAAGCAGCAGCATTTGCTATGGGTAGAGCTATGGATGATGAAATCATCGCAGCAGCGACTGGAACTGCGTTCACTGGTGTTTCAGGAGGTACTTCTACTTCCCTTCCAGCTGGACAAGCAATTACAGAAAGTGGTACTGACGGATTAACTATTGCAAAATTGAGAGAAGCAAAAAGAACTTTCGATCTTGCTTCAGTAGATCCATCTATCAAAAGATACATGGTTGTATCGCCACGACAAATTGATGACCTATTAGGAACAACATCTGTAACAAGTGCTGACTTCAATACAGTCAGAGCTTTGGTAACTGGTGAAGTCAATACCTTTATGGGATTTGAGTTTATCGTATCAAACAGATTGTCAATAGCATCTTCTAAAAGACTATGTTTCGCTTACGCAGCTGACGGTATTAAACTAGCAGTTGGTAAAGACGTTATGTCAAGAATTGATGAGAGAAGTGACAAAGGGTATTCAACCCAAGTTTACTACTGTGCATCATTCGGTGCAACTAGAATGGAAGAAGAAAAAGTTGTTTCTATCCAGGCACACGAAGCGTAGGAGGTAAATTATGGCAAGTGTAAAAGGTGCTAATATCACCAATATGGATGCTACTCCTATCGTAAAAGTAGACAGCGAAAATGCTGGTGGAAAAATGCGTGTCTTTCATGACACATTCGAAGCATCATCCCTAGCATCAGGATCTGACATTACAATCGCAAGAATACCAAAGGATGCAACTATCCATGATGTCGTACTAAAGTGCGATGCTCTTGGATCGTCTGTAACTTTAAAAGTTGGTGACAGTGATGATGATGATAGATTTATCGGTGCTACTTCAACATGGAATGTAGCTGGACAATCTCAGTCAATGCAAGCTGGATCATCAACTGGTGCTCCGATTGCAGCTGTAACTGGGTTAGGTCATAGAACAACAGCAGAAACAGATATACTAATTACAACTGGCGGTGCGTCAGCAACTGGTACTATCTTCTGTTGGGTGTACTATACAACTGAGTAAATAAGGAGAGAAGATGGCATCTGTAGTAGATATATGTAACTCAGCTCTTAACATGTTAGGAGCTTCTACAATTATAGACCTGACGGAAAATTCTAAGAATGCACGATTGTGCAATCAACGGTATGAACTCGTTAGAGATGCCGTCTTCCGTTCACATCCCTGGAACTGTTTGCAAAAAAGAATTGAACTGGCAAAAGATACAACTTCACCAGTTTTTGAATTTTCTAATGCTTACACATTACCAGCGGATAGTTTAAGAATACTTCGTTCTGAAAATTCTAATTTATCAAACAATGAAAAATTTAGAATAGAAGGAAAAAAACTTTTGAGTGACGAAGACACAATGAAAGTATTGTATGTTGCTAAGATTACTGACACAACACAATACGATACATTACTAATAGAAACACTCTCTGCAAGATTAGCTGCGGAGTTGTGCTATCCAATAACACAATCATCAACATTGATGGATCGTATGTTTGGTATCTTTGAAAATAAATTAAAAGAAGCAAGATTTGTTGATGCTACAGAAGGCACAGCAGACAGCGATGTAGCAATTCAATCAGGTGATTTTATTAATTCGAGGTTATAATGAAAAAAAAATTAAGTAAGAAACAAATGAAGATAGCTCGTATGGCTGGCAATAAAAACAAAATAGATGCAGCTGATTTTAAAAAATTAAAACAAAAGAAAAAAAAGAAAAGATAAATGCCACGAAGCACTTTTGCTTATACCAACTTTACAGCTGGTGAGCTGTCACCCAGGTTGGATGGTAGAACAGATCTACAAAAATATTTTCAAGGTTGTAAAACTTTGCAGAACATGGTTGTGCATCCACACGGAGGAGCAACAAGAAGACCTGGTACAAAATTTATTGCAGAAACAAAAAGTAGTGGTGAAGCTAGACTAATACCTTTTGAATTTTCTACTACGCAAACGTATGTGTTAGAATTTGGTAACACATATATGCGAGTGTATAAAGATGGTGGTCAAGTTTTAAACAGTGGTACAGTTGTAGAAATATCTACACCCTACTCTGCTGCCGAAGCTAATGAGTTGAAGTTTGCACAATCAGCAGATGTTTTGTTTATTGTACATCCTTCACATCAACCAAGAAAGTTATCAAGAACATCACATGTAAACTGGAGTTTATCTTTATATGCTCCGACTAATAATCCATTTAGTAGTTCAAATAACTTTCCAAGCTGTGTAACTTTTTTTGAGGAAAGATTAGTTTTTGCTGGTACAAACAATGATCCACAAAAATTATTTTTTTCTAAATCAGGTGATTTTGAAGACATGACAACTGGTACAAATGCTGGTGATGGATTGCAATTTACGATTGGATCAGATCAGGTTAATGCAATAAAATATATTAAAGGTTTAAGAACATTGCTTATTGGTACGGTAGGTGGTGAGTTTGTGGCAACAGCTTCTTCTTCAGCTGAACCTATTACCCCAACAAACATACAAATAAAAAGACAAGCTGGGTATGGTACATCGGAAGTAGACGCATTACTTGCTGGAAATAGAATATTATTCGTACAAAGAGCTGGTAAAAAAGTAAGAGAATTAGTTTTTGATTTTGATACAGACGGTTACATTGCACCAGATTTAACATTACTTGCAGAACACATTGCTGGTTCAGGTGTTGGCACAGGTTTTACTAACTGGACATATCAACAAGAGCCAGACAGTATTGTTTGGGTTGTAAGATCAGATGGTGTGTTAACTGGCATGACATACCAACGAGGTGAAAATGTTGTTGCCTGGCATAGACATATTCTGGGTGGTGCATTTAGCACTGGTAGTGCTGTCGTTGAAAGTGTGGCAGCAATAAGTAATTCTTTAGCAAGTTCTAAAGGTGAAGATAGTTTGTATATGATTGTTAAAAGAACAATCAATGGTGGTACAAAAAGATATGTAGAAATTATGCAGCCATTTGACTTTGCTGATGATGTTGAAGATGCCTGGTTCTTAGATAGTGCATTACAATATTCTGGTGGAGCAACAACTTCTCTTTCTGGATTAGATCATCTTGAAGGTCAAACAGTTTCTATATTAGCAAATGGATCTACACATCCAGATAAAGTTGTATCAAGTGGTGCAATATCTTTAGATAGATCTGTAACAAAAGCTACGGTTGGATTAAAATATACGTCTGCATTACAAACAATGCGAATTGAAAGTGGTTCAGCTGACGGATCAGCACAAGGTAAAGTAAAAAGAATACAAGAAATAACAGCAAGATTTTTCCAAACAGTAGGAGCTGAAATAGGTAGTAGTTCTTCTAATACAGACATTATACCGTTTCGTGATAGTTCTATGGCTATGAGTAGTGCTGTTGAATTATTTACTGGTGACAAACAAATAGAATTTAATGCAGATTATGAAACCGATGGCTTTATTTATGTGCAACAACAACAACCATTACCGATGACTATTACAGCAATGTACCCACAACTTAATACTTATGATGGTTAATGGAAGTTAGACCATTTTTAAAAGAACATGGCTACGTTGTTTTTAATCAAATAAATAATAGTCTTATTGGTAATCAAACAGACTTATCATTTATTAATGAATTAGAAGTTGGAGATTGTTTTACTGGTGTAAAAGATAATAAACCAATTATCTGTGGCGGTGTTATAAAAATGTGGCAAGGTTGTTATGAAGGATGGGTTATTGCAACTCATCATGTCAATGACTACCCAATAGAAACTGCTAGGTTAATAAAAAATTATGTTGATGAGCTAATAAAAAAAAATAACATGCATCGTTTACAAACAGCGGTGTTGAAAGGATATACGCAAGGTTATAGATTTGCAGAATTTTTAGGTATGAAACAAGAAGGAATTATGGAAAAATACGATTACATGCAGCAAGATTACATAAGGTATGCGAGGATAATATGTCAGCAGTAGCAGTAGGAGCACAAGTAGCTGGAACATTATTAGGTTCTTATGGAATGTTCCAGGCATCAAAAATGACTGGTAAAACTGGAGAGTATAATCAAAAGGTTTACAACTATAATGCCGATCTAAAAGAGCAAGATGCAGAACTTATATTAAAACAAGCAAAGTTTGATGTTGAGCAATTTACAAAAGACTTCAATAAGTTTCAAAGTTTTTCCAAAGTAGCCTATTTAAAATCAGGTGTTGTTATTGATAATGGTACACCATTAGAAGTATTAAAAAATAATGCGAATGAAGCACAACTAGAAATAGATAAAATTAATTTTAATGCAGCACTTGGTGAAAGAAACGCAAAAAACCAAGCAATGAATTTACGAATGCAAGGAGAAATGGCAATGCAGATGGCACGAATGACTGGTTACACTCAACGTATGCAAGCATACTCTAGTTTACTTTCTGGTGGTGCTAAATCATACGCAACATACGATAAATATTATGGTTAAAATTCCTGATATAGATAATTTAACAAGAACAAGGTTAGCTGCTACGCCAAATGCACCAGCTAATTTGACTGTTAGTCCGACTGCTTTTTCTGGCTCTATGCAAAATTTAGCAGCTAGTACAATAAAAACTGGTGATGCAATAGCTGCGTATGCAACAGCGATACAAGACAAAAAAAATAAATCATTATCAAATGAAGTTCTTATAGAGTCAAAAAAACAACTGAATAGTTATGAAAACGAGTTGTATCGTGGAGCAGAAAATGATGATGGAACTTTTACAGCTTATGAACCATCAGAATATGAAAGTTTATTAGAAGCAAAAAAAAATGAAATAATACAAAATGTTATTAAGAGTGATAGCAGAATTACCAGTGGTGTGCTGCGTGATAGTATCATTACAAATTTTAATTTAGAATATTTATCTAATCAAAGACGAGTTTTAAAAGAAGCTAACACAAGAATACAAAAATCTTTTGTCATGGAAAGCATGAACTTAATTGATGTGTATTCACAAGATCTCGGTGAGTTATCATCCAATACGAATTTATCTGGAGAAGATTTAATTTTAGAAATTGCTGCAATAGAAAATAAAGTTAATATGGCTATAGAAGGTATGAGTGATACTGTTGCCGCAACAACACTGATAAAAACAAAAGAAGATTTTTACAAAAATGCAGCAAATGTTATGTGGCAAAGAAGAACACATGACATGCCAATACATCAGCTTATAACTTTAGTTGATAATATAAATACATTTGGAATAAAAAATGCTGCATCAGAATTTGCAATTATTTCACCAGTAGAAGCATATACATTTAGCAAACTAGGCTTATCTAATCCTGAAGCTGTACAACAAATATTTGATGCAAGTATTGATGCAAAAATGTCAGTTATCGACAACATAGATAAGATAAATAAAAAAGAAGAAAGAATAGTTAAAAAAGAACAAAACAAATTAATTAGAGGTATTTTGCTTACACCAAAAGATGATGATAATTTTGATGATGTTGCTGGAGCCTATTTAGATGAGTTAGAAAAATTAGATCCAGGTGTTGTTGAAGCGTCTACAATCTTAAAAATGAGATCGTATGTTAATGGTGAAACAGTGTTTGCCGATACAACAGTGCAAAGTGTTTACAATAATTTGTTACATAAAATAACTATAGGTCAAGCTACTTTTGCTGAAGTTATGGATGCTACTGGAGATTTAACACAAGAAGATTTTAAATATCTAATGAGCAGACAAACAAGCATATTAGATAAAACAGAAAGAAGATTACAAGGTTTAATACTAGGTGATTTTGGATATGCAGAGCAACAAGTAACTGATACCGATGATGAACTCCTAAATATTATAGCTGGTGTATCAGCTCAAACGCAAAATGAATATAATGAATGGTTACTTAATAATAGAGATGTAGCTGGTTCACTTGAAGATAGAAACAAAGTTAAAGAATTAAGAGCAAAAGCTAAATTAGATATTAAAGAAGCCATTATACTAGATCTTAATCTTGCTATGCAAAGTATAGGAATAGATACATCCAATATAGATTTTAATGACTTACCAAATTTATTAAATGAAATTAATAAAAAATTAAATGAGTCACAACAAAACGAAACATCTATTACTTTAGATAATGGAACAATAATACCAAAAAGATCAATCCCTGGATTAAAAAATTTTATTGCTGATAAAAGTAAATTTATAAAAAAATTAGAAGGTACTAAATGAACGAATTAGATAAAAATGTAAAAATGTCAAACTTGATGGGTAATGCCATGTACACTGATTTTGTATCTAAACAACCACTCGATGAACACAAAGAATTAGCTTTATATTTTGATTGGGACACTGGCATGAAACATACAATCGCAACAGATGAGAATGATGTTGTAACACTTGTAAGAAGTGAACCAGATGAAACAATCAATGAAGTAAAAAACAAAGTTACTAATGGTGAAGAATTAGAGCCAGGTTTTTTAGAAAAGATGGGTAACATGGTTAAAGGTGTTGCTAAGTGGTCAATGAGTTCAACAAAAAAAGATTGGTACACTGCTATTTCTAAAGCTGGTTTTGCATTTAGTGACACGCTAGAACAAGGTAGTAATCTTATTACTGGTGGCAACATCAAAACTATTTTTGAAGATCAACCAAGAATATTTAGAATGATAAATCCTGATACTGGTTCTGACATTACACTCAAAGTTTCTAATAGAGATATAAAAAATAATTTTACTGATATGATGCCTGAGTTTCAACCAGGTGCAAAATATCATCCGTTTGATCAAGATGGTAAATTAAAAGAAGGTTGGCAAGAAATATCAATAAGTGTTTTTGAAAGTGACAAAATGAAATACGAAACAGAAGCATTTACACCAGCTGCACTAACAGAATATGTTATCCAATACGGTGCTCCTGGCATGGGTATTTATCAATTTCTTGGTAAAGTAGATAAGTTACGCAAAATGCCTTTTACAAGAATTATTTTAGCAGAGCTTGGTGTAGAGTTTTTGGGTGCAACACAAAAAAAGGATGACATTAATTTAGCAAACTTATTACAAAACTTTGGTGTGTTTGAAGATCCAGATACAGTTGCAAACTTTATGCGTGAAGCTATTGCAGCTGATATGGATGATACAGTCTTTGAAAGAAAAGTAAAAAACATGGTTGGTAATGCACCTTTCGGAGTTGCTATAGGTAGCACTTTTGAAGGTGTACGAATTGCATCACAAATTTATAAAACCATGAAAAAGCTAAAGTACAACAAAGAAGGTAGAGAAATACTTGCAGATATAAATGGTTATACTATTTCTAAAAATCCTGACACGAATGGAGATTTTTCTGTCACTGATAAGAACGGTGTAGTTTTAGCATCATTTAAAACACAAGAAGAAGCGGATCAGTTTGCTGCTACTTCCCCAGGCAACTTAGAAGCCAAATCACTTTCGGCAGCTGCCACTCCTGAAGACCAAAAAAAAAATTTTAGCTATCAAGGTTTTAGAGTAGATCCTGAAACAGATGAATTTAAGTTACAACAAGGTTTACCAAAAAATGTTAAAACAAAAGAAGATTTATTAAATTTAAAAAATCAAGTTGATACACTGACAGTAGAAGGAGATGCTGGTAAATTTTGGTATGAAAAATCTGGACAAAAAATTTTACAATCAGTACAAGGTGATAAATTAGAAGCAGAAAAAATTATTAAATTAATTGCTTTATATTCTTCTAATGCTGCACCGACACCAAATACAGCAGCTGCTTTAAAAGCATACTATCAATTTTTAGATGGTAAACCTATAAATGCTGGAATGGGAGCTTTAGATAAAAAAGCAACAGCATTGTTATATGAAGGTAAAGACTTTGCTGGTTATAAAGTTAATAATTTTTATAATAATTTAATGATGGAAGTCGATCCATCTAAAGTTAATAAAGAAGCTATAACGACTGATAGATGGATATTAAGAGCTTTTGATTATGAAACTACTGGTAATCCAACACAACCACAAATAAATTTTATAGAACAGACTATTAATGAAATAGCTGAACAAAGAAACTTGACACCATATCAAGTACAAGCAGCTATTTGGGCAAGTATAAGAGCTGGTCGTGATCCTAAAAAAATAGCAGCTTTAGCTGGTGATGATTTTGAATTAGCAATAAATAAAAATTTAGGACAAATTTCTTGGGAAACTGCACCAGGTGCAAAGTACAACTTTTTTCCAGAATATCAATCAGCTAATGCAAGTGTTAAAGCTGAATATCATTTTGATTTAACAAAAGCTATTAGTGACGATAGTGGAGTAGATTTAATTGCAAAAAGACTTGGATTAATTACACCAGATCAATTTAATGCTCCTGGAGTTTATCAAAATAGTTTAGGTGAACTAGAATTTAATCCTGGTACACAAACACAGTTTGTTGCTCCAGTAGCTACAGGTTCAGGAAATGTTACACTACAAGGCGGTTTCGAAGCAAGAAGTGCGTTAGATCCATCAGCAGTAGAAATCATTGAAGCATACGCTTACATTAAAGGTAAATTATTAAATCAAGAAGCTGTAGCTTATCACCGACCTGTTTATAACGCACAAAAACAATTATCTAATGGTTTAGAAATAAAATATGATTTATCAAATGATGAGCTTAAAAATTTAACAATAGCGTTAAATGAAGAATTCTCTGACTTTCCTGGTTTCGTAGTTCCTATCGGTTCACCAGATGGATTTAGATTAATAATAAATCCAGATGTTACAGGCTACTCAATACCTGATTTTCAAACAAAAGCATATAATGCAATAAATAGAACAATTAATGTTGAAGATAAGGATGTTATTGCATTTAGTACAAATTCAGGTTATGTAGATATTGATGACTATAAATTTGAAAAATTTGAAAGTGGCTCCGAAGAACCATCCGATTTATACAGGAAAATATCAAGCATACTCAGTGAGCTCGAACCAAGGGTTGAAGAAGTCTATAAAAAATACGAAACAGAATATGGTTGGACAAGATAATAAAGAAAATAAAAAGTCTTAAAAAACACTACACAAACTACAAAATTTATTATAAGAAAGGATAAGATGGCACTCCTACGAGTGCTTTTTTAATTTAAAGATATGGCGTTTCCTAAAGATCAAGTTGATCAACAAAATTCGTTATTAGATGCAGTAAAAAGAAATACCACATTAGGTGTAACTGAAATTGCAGATAGTACACCGACTATAGATGAACCTGAGAACAACTTACCAGATGAAGTTGAGGTTGCTTGGGGTGGAGTTTTTGCAAAAATAAAACCAAAGCCAAAAGTAGATGTTGATAGTGTTGTTGATGCTGGTACAAAAAAAGTAGAACCAAGTTTTGAAGGTATATCTAAAGTAGAGCAAGGCATATATACAAAAGATGTAGATCTTGATGATATGTCAGTTCTCAAAAAATATGAGGATGCTACTACTGATGATACTGGATATATAAATTTTTCATACATTGAAAACGATGATGGAATAAAACAAGTTCTAAATGCTACTGCTGATTTATTAAAAAAAAATAAATCCGTATCTTTTGATGAAACAGTAAATTCTGCACAAGGGTATGACTGGTTAAAAACAATAAACAATAAAAATTTGTTTGATGCCAACGTACCTCTTAGTACACAGATTACAGCTGCTAGATTTGTTTTAACAGATAGTGCAAACCAACTTAACTTGCTTGCACAAAAAATTGTTAAAAATAAAAATAACGGTATAATTGATGAAAATCTTCTTATAGAATTTAGGAGATCTTCAGCGTTACACTCAGCAATACAGTTTCGATTTAAAGGAATGCAATCAGAAGTTGCAAGAACTTTAAATGCTTTTAAGATACCAATAGAAACACCAGGATCTTTAAACACTTATACAAACGTACACAGTTACGCAACAGAACTACTAAGTGATTATGGTGGTGCAGAAACCACTGTAAAGATGGCAGAACAATATTTAGATCTTGTTAATAAAAACGGTCAAAGATCAGCTGATCATTACATTCAAACTGGTGCATTAAGAAAGACTGTAGAAGCATTACAAGAAGCCTATCAAGGTGGTATTATGTGGTCTACAAAAACTTTAACAAGAAACTTTTTTGGTTCTTTTGTTTATAGTGCAATGCAAGTGCCAGAAAAAATTTTAACAGAAGTTTATAAAGTACCAAACTCTGTTGCACAGTTAGGAATAAATAGAATTAGAAATACAGGTGCAATTCAGTTTTTAATGCCTGGCTCATATTGGGGTTCGAGTAAAAATGGTGGTGATTTTCAAAGAGCTTATGCTTATGTACAAGGATGGTTTGGATCTTTTTTAGATAGTGTAAAAGTTGCTAATCAAGCCTTTAACACAAACAAAGCATCTGATGCTGCATCAAAATGGGAAATATCCAAACAACCTAAGATGTCAGCAGATTATTTAGGTGTTACTGGTTTTTTTGGTAAAGCAATAGATTTTTATGGTAAAGCAGCTGGAGTGCCTTTTAAATTAATGTTGTGGCAAGATGAGTTTATGAAAAATATAACTCGTAGTGCAGAAACAAGAATACAAGCATACGATGTTTATAAACAAAAATATGATTTTGCTATTAGTGAAGGTAAAACAGTTGATGAAGCAAACGCTATAGCATTACCTGAAGCACAAAAATTTTTAGATGGTGATATACCTGAACATATACTTGATGAAATAAACGAAGCAACACAAACAATCGTTTTTCAAAATGGTTTAAGTGATACAATGAAAAAAGTACAGGCACTACAAAGTGTACCTGGTATGAAATTTTTTATGCCATTTTTAAAAACACCAGTTAATATTTTTAATACCGTTTTGCGTTATCATGCTGTTGAAGGTTTTACTGAAGCAACAGGAATTAAAGGTAATCGTTTTTGGAAAGATGCTGAGTACAGATCTAATGTAATGGCAAAACTTTCATTAACAGCAGCTTTTTGGGGTGGTAGTTCTATTCTTTATAGCCAAGGTAGAATTACAGGTGCTGCACCTACGGATAGAAAATATAGAAAACTTTTACGAGATGTTGGTTGGCAACCGTATTCTTTTGTTTTTCCAGATCCTAATCTACCAGATGGTGCACCTTTGTTTGATAGTAAAGGAATACCAACAGGTCAACACTCTTATTTAAGTTATGCTGGTTTTGAACCGCTTGGAGCATTCTTTGCTATCTCTACATCAACATACGAAAAGATGGCAAGAACAAATGATCCAGAATTGCAAGACAATTTAACAGTGGCTGCAACTATGGCATTGTTTGATTACACAAAACAGTTGCCATATATACAAACACTTGGTGAAATCTATCAAGCGTTTGATAGAGATTATGTAAACTTTGATCAATTTACGCAAACTATTATGCAAGGCTTTGTACCTATGTCTGCACAAATGCGAGCTATAGATACATTTTTTGATCCAACAGTAAAAGATTATACGCCAAACTTTGAATTAGATGATGAGCCATACTTGTATGATGATGATGGTAAAATTTTAACGAATGCAGATGGTGAACAAATAATAAATCCTAATTATGGTTTACCGACAAAATGGAAAACATTTATGTCAATTCATAGTGGTATGAATAAAGTTATAGATTTATTACCTGGTTCTCAAAACTTTGTGGAGTTTCCAGTGCAGTTAGATGATTTAGGTAATGAGCTTACAAAAGATTATGCATTAAATGTAGGTGAGAAAGCGTGGAACTGGATAATACCTTTAAATTTATCAAAAGGTAAACCAATAGATACAGCTGGAAAGCATGAAATACATGCACTCGGTAATCCAATACAACAACCATTACCAGGTCAAACATACAAAGGAATAAAATTAACTGGAGAGCAAAGAGTGTTTTTAGTTAATGCAGCAACAAATGATGTCATGATTGGTAGCAAAGATTTTGAAACAGCTATTGAAGCAATTTTATTTACGTCAAAATATAGAAATGCAAACGTAAGAGAAAAGTTTCAAATACTTAATAGTTTAAAAAATGAATATTACCAAAAAGCATGGGATGAAAATTTTAGATTTGAATATCCTGACATTTGGGATATTTCAAATAATAGAAATAATTTTATAAAAGAGGGTTTAATAACACCACACATTATTGGTGAGAGTTATTCAGATCAAGCACAACAAGGAAGTAACTAATGACAGTAAGTAGTACAACAGTTAAACAATCGTATTCAGGTAATGGCAGCACTTCTGCTTTTTCCTATTCGTTTAAAATTAATTCAACAGCTGAATTAAAAGTAATTATCCGTACAGATAGTAACGGAACAGAAACGGTTAAGACACTGACCACTCACTACAATGTAAGTGACACTGGCAGTGGTGGCACGGTAACATTTACATCTGGTAACATACCAGCTTCAGGTGAAACAGTTGTTCTTATCCGTGAAACAAATCTTACACAAACAACTGATTATGTTGAGAATGATCCGTTCCCAGCAGAAAGTCATGAAAGTGCTTTAGATAAATTAACTTTACAAACGCAAGAACTCCAGGAAGAACTTGATAGATCTATAAAACTGTCAAGAACTAACACAATGACTTCAACAGAATTTACTGTTGGATCTACAGATAGAGCTGACAAAATTTTAGCTTTTGATAGTTCTGGTGAAATTTCTGTTACCCAGGAGTTAGGTACATTCAAAGGCAACTGGGCAGCAAGCACTGCGTATGTAGGTCGTGATCTTGTTAAAGATACTTCCACAAATAATATTTTTATAGTTAATACTGCACATACATCTTCTGGTTCACAGCCTTTAACAACAAATGCAAACTCAGCAAAATATACTTTATTAGTAGATGCTGCTTCAGCAACCACAAGTCAAACTGCTGCTGCTTCCTCTGCTACTGCTGCTGCTAGTTCTGCAACAACTGCATCTACTCAGGCATCAAATGCTGCTTCGTCAGCGACAGCTGCGGCTTCATCCGCTACTTCAGCTGCTTCTAGCTTTGATAGTTTTGATGATCGTTATCTTGGTGCAAAAAGTTCTGAGCCATCTGTAGATAATGATGGTGATGCTTTAATTACTGGTGCATTATTTTTTGATACGACAGCTGGTGCTACAAAAGTTTGGACAGGTTCTGCCTGGCAAACTGTAACTGTATCTGCTTCTAACCAGGCAAACATAAATTCAGTTGCTGGTAATGCAACAAATATAAATGCAGTAGCTGGCAAGGCTACGGAAATAGGTTTACTTGGCACAGCTGATGCTGTTGCTGATATGGCACTCTTAGGCACAAGTGATGTAATTGCTGATATGGCATTACTTGCTACTACAGATGTTATTGCTGATATGAACACACTTGCAACAAGTGATATTATTAGTGATCTCAATACCCTAGCGACAAGTGATATAGTAAGTGATCTTAACACACTTGCAACCAGTGATGTTGTAACTGACATGAATACTTTAGCGACATCATCCAATGTTACAAACATGGACACTGTTGCAACAAATATTGCTAACGTAAATACTGTTGCTAGTGCTAATTCTAATATTAGTACAGTTGCTGGAGCTAACTCTAATATAGCAACTGTTGCATCTAATATTTCTGGAGTAAATAGTTTTGCAGATAGATACAGAGTAGGATCTAGTGATCCAAGTTCATCACTTGATGAAGGAGATTTATTTTATAATTCTACAAGTAATGTTTTAAAATATTATAATGGTAGTGCTTGGGTAAATGTTGAAAACACTGACACAAGTAATTTAGCAACAAAAGG
>TARA_R100000655_G_scaffold15649_1_pt1 | contig 17262 bp, 25 predicted proteins | sample TARA_R100000655 | Tara Oceans TARA_R100000655 (sample SAMEA2622497) | marine metagenome | biome: marine biome (ENVO:00000447); feature: deep chlorophyll maximum layer (ENVO:xxxxxxxx); material: "saline water (ENVO:00002010), including plankton (ENVO:xxxxxxxx)" | depth 90 m
AAAAAATAATTATTGTGTATAGATTGATAAGGGTGAGGGGATCAGACATCTTGTGCTGTCAACAAAAGATAGTCCCCCTCACCCGTTTACGGTTAATAACCTGCGAAAAGATATGAGTATATTGGTAGAACCTGAACTAGGCGTGGCGATTCCTGACGAGTCCCCATTCGTAGATCTAAGCCAGCGCACAGATGCAGCTAGTGAAACTGCCAAGGAACTTGCTGACCATGGGTTAGATGTAGAACCTACCAAAGAAGATAAGGATATCGCAGCTAAATTAGTCACGGCATATGCAGATGATCCTGAAGCTACCTCCAAAAAGGTTACTGATAAGAAGATAGCAACGCTGACACCCGCCTCTCTGATACTTACAAACAATATTCTTCAGGAGTTTGGGCAGTCAGTAGTCAAAAGTTCACTACATATACGCCACCTTGTGACTAACAAGTTACTGTTAGAAACAGAAAACCCAGATCCTCGTGTACGTATGCGTGCATTAGAGCTGTTGGGTAAGATATCTGACGTTGGATTGTTTGCAGAGAAGTCCGAAGTGACCATAACGCACCAGTCCACTGATGATCTACGAGCTAGACTACGGGAGAAACTACAAAAACTCAGTACACCAGAGGAAAAAATACAGGATGCCATCGTTATTGATGGTGAATCTCTGGATGTTGACGCTGAGTTAGGACTGGAGAATGAAAAATGAAGGTTTTTTTACTTGTAATAAGTGTATGGGGGTTCACCGCAGAAGAGGAATGGGTGTATGTAGGCAATAATGTTGTTCTGGATGTGCTTATGACCCAAAAAGAATGTGATTCCATGGCTAAAAATTGGGTATGGAGAGAAAGAAACGAAAATTACAAACTTATAACCAGTTGTGAGCTTGCTAAACTACCCGAAGACCTTAAAAAACCTAAAGGTGAGATGTCGTGACATCTGAATTGGCGGTAGATTTCACTGAGGAAGAGGTTCAACAGATGTTGAGCAACTTGGATCAGTATACTTCGGACGAAATTGTAGAGATTGACCGCCTTGTTGATGAATTAAGCACCAGAAAAAACAACACAGCAGCCTATAATGACCTGATTGAGTTCTGTAAGCGTATGCAGCCTGACTATATCGTCGGAAAACACCATAGAATGCTTGCAAATATGCTTATGGACATCGCAGAGGGTAAAAAAGACCGTATTTGTGTCAATATACCCCCCAGACACGGTAAATCGCAGCTTGTTTCTATCTTTTTCCCTGCGTGGTTTCTAGGTAGGAATCCTAACAAGAAGGTTATGATGGTGTCACACACCACTGATCTGGCGGTGGACTTCGGGCGTAAGGTGCGTAACCTGATATCTACTGAAGAATACAATTCTATATTCCCCACGGTGAAGCTGGCGGTGGATTCCAAATCTGCTGGTCGTTGGAACACTAATGCAGGAGGTGAGTATTATGCGTGCGGTATTGGTTCCTCTATTGCTGGTCGCGGTGCTGACCTCTTGCTCGTTGACGATCCCCATTCCGAACAAGATGTCATTAACGGAAATTTTGAAGTCTTTGAAAAAGCATACGAATGGTTCACCTTCGGAGCGCGTACACGATTAATGCCGGGAGGCCGTGTCGCTATTATCCAGACCAGATGGCATATGGATGATCTGACAGGACGAGTTGTGCGGGACATGGGGCAGAACGAACGATCTGATCAATATGATGTAGTCGAGTTTCCGGCCATACTGGACATAATAAACAAGAAAACCAAGAAGTCAGAACAGAAACCACTATGGCCTGAGTTCTTTGACCTTAACGCGTTACTACGTACTAAGGCATCCATGCCTGCGTTTCAGTGGAATGCTCAGTATCAACAACAACCCACCGCAGAAGAAGCCGCGCTTATTAAACGTGACTGGTGGGGTATATGGAAACAGGAACATCCACCTGATTGTGAATATGTTATTATGTCTTTGGATGCGGCAGCAGAGGCACACAATCGTGCTGACTACACAGCATTGACAACGTGGGGTGTGTTTTTGAATGAAGAAGAGGACAATTATAATATTATATTGCTAAACAGCATAAAAAAGCGTATGGAGTTCCCAGAGCTTAAACAGCTTGCCATGGAAGAATATGAAGACTGGGAGCCAGACGCGTTTATCGTTGAGAAGAAAAGTTCTGGTACGGCCCTATATCAAGAAATGCGCAGGTCAGGTTTACCTGTGCAGGAGTATACCCCACATAGAGGTTCAGGAGATAAGTTAGCCCGTCTAAATTCCGTATCTGACATTGTAGCGTCGGGCTTATGCTGGGTTCCAGAGACCCGTTGGGCAGAAGAAGTGGTAGAAGAGATTGCAGGATTCCCGTTTATGAGCCATGATGACCTAGTTGATTCAACAGTTATGGCCCTTATGAGATTCCGTCAGGGGGGCTTCATACGTCTACCTAGTGATGAACCTGAAGAACAACGGTATTTTAAACGGCGTAGTGGCGGATACTATTAGGGGTTAATATTATGGCGATTGAAAAAGGGTTATATCAAGCTCCAGCAGGCGTAGATGAAGAGTTGCCGAAAGGTGAAATGCCACAGGCAGATCTGGAGATTGAGATTGTTGATCCAGAAATGGTTACACTGGACGATGGTAGTGTTGAGATAACCTTGATCCCCGGCAATGAGTCTGGGGGTATGTCGTTTGATGGCAATCTGGCAGAGGCCATGGAAGAAAGTGACCTCGCATCTCTATCCGAAGAACTCATTGGTCTTATTGATTCTGATATTGATAGCCGTAAAGAATGGGCAGATACATTTGTAGATGGTCTGGACGTTCTGGGATTTAAGTACGAGGAACGTACAGATCCTTGGGAAGGCGCATGTGGTGTGTACTCTACAGTTCTAGCAGAAGCAGCCATAAGGTTTCAGGCTGAGACTATGAGTGAGACATTCCCTGCACTTGGGCCGGTAAAGACAAAAATTCTAGGTGAAGAGACTAAGGAGAAGACTGAAGCCGCGACCCGTGTAAAAGCAGATATGAACTACGAGCTTACCGAGAATATGGTTGAGTATCGCCCGGAGCATGAGAGGTTATTATATAGCTTGGGTCTGGGTGGTTCGGCATTCAAGAAGGTGTACCATGACCCCAACATAGGGCGTCAGGTTGCGCTGTTTATACCTGCAGAAGATTGTATCGTACCATACAGCGCGTCACATATTGAGACTGCAGAGCGTGTCACGCATGTCATGCGTAAAACAAAGAACGAGCTTAAGAAACTACAGGTGGCTGGATTCTATCGTGACATGGATCTTAACGAGCCAGAGCCTTACCACTCTGATATTGAGATACGTAAAGCTGAAGAGGGTGGGTACTCTCTAACTGATGACGATCGGTATGCACTGTACGAGGTACATGCTGATCTTGTAATTGAAGGATTTGACGATTCTGAAGAAGAGATCGGCAAACCATACGTAGTAACTATAGAGCGTGGGTCAGGGGAAGTCCTTGCGATCAGACGTAACTGGAACCCTGAAGATCCGCTCAAACTAAAGCGCCAGCACTTTGTACATTATCCATATGTACCGGGGTTTGGCTTTTATGGTCTTGGGCTTGTCCACATTATTGGTGGATATGCACGAGCAGGAACCTCCTTGATACGCCAACTTGTCGATGCCGGTACGCTCGCTAATTTGCCCGGTGGACTAAAGTCCCGTGGGCTGCGTATCAAGGGGGATGACGTTCCTATTGAGCCGGGAGAGTTTAAGGATGTGGATGTGCCGTCAGGTAGTATCCGTGACAACATCATGCCTCTGCCTTACAAGGAACCATCCCAGACACTTCTAGCATTGCTAGATAAAATCACTAACGAAGGCCGCAGACTGGGCGCTATTAGCGATATGAACATATCTGATATGTCAGCTAATGCTCCAGTAGGCACAACGCTGGCGCTCTTGGAGCGTACACTAAAGCCAATGGCTGCAGTACAAGCCCGTGTTCACTATGCCATGAAGCAGGAGTTCAAGCTCCTCAAGGCTTTGATGGCAGAATACGCGCCAGCCGAGTATTCGTATCAGCCTGTTAGAGGAGAAGTATCTGCTCGACAAGCTGATTACATGATGGTGGATGTTATCCCCGTTAGTGATCCTAACAGTTCCACTATGGCACAGCGGGTTGTTCAGTATCAGGCTGTCCTGCAGATGTCATCTCAGGCACCGCAGATTTACGACCTGCCACAGCTACACAGACAGATGATCGAAGTTCTTGGAGTAAAGAACGCAGACAAACTTGTTCCTATAAAGGACGATATGAAGCCCGCAGATCCTGTCAGTGAGAACATGAATGCACTTATTGGTAAGCCTATGAAGGCATTTATCTACCAAGATCACGAGGCACACATTGGCGCCCACATGGCGTTTATGCAAGACCCATCGGTTATGGGTATGATCGGACAGAATCCACAAGCACAACAGATAATGGCATCCCTGCAAGCCCATATTGCAGAGCATCTTGGGTTCAAGTACCGCAAGGATATCGAAGAAAAACTCGGTGCGCCACTACCAGCACCAAATGAAGAGCTTCCAGAAGATATCGAAGTGCAGCTTGCACGGGTTGTTTCAGAGGCTGGTAAGCAACTTACACAGGCAAATCAGCAAGCAGCCGCACAGAAACAGGCACAGCAACAACAGCAAGATCCTATCATTCAGATGAAACAAGCTGAACTGCAGATTAGACAGGCAGAAGAACAGCGCAAGGCACAAAAAGATGCCGCTGATATACAGATCAAACAGGAAGAGCAGAAACGCAAACTTGTAAAAGATATTGCTGATGCAAAACTTGAAGAACAACGACTTGAACTTGAAACGTTAGAAGTTGGCATAGACGCTAAAAAAGCTGGCGTAAAAATGCGGGCAGATAAACAGGCTAGTAGAACTAAAACAGAACTAGAAATAGCTAAAATAGCTACAACTAAGAAAGATTAATTATGGCTAAAACCGTCTTTGACGTGCTTAACGACAAAATCAACGAGGATAAAGCCTCTGCACTACAGTTTCTTGGAGGAGGTGGAGCAAAAGACTTCGCTCAATACAAGGAAATAACAGGTATGATACGAGGTCTAGATGCCTGTAAAAATTATATAGAAGACCTTTCGCGCAATCAAATGGAAGATGATGATGACTGAAGCAATTAAAAAAATTACTCCTGATGAAGATTGGGATGCACAACTACCTAAGCCCTGTGGATATCGTTTACTGGTAGCTTTACCTGATATAAGTGATACCTACGAAGGCAGTAGTTTGCTTAAGACTGATGACGAGAAACGCAAAGAATATATCATGTCGATCATGGGTGTGGTTATTGATATGGGCGACGCCGCTTATAATGATGAAGACCGATTTCCTACAGGCGCATGGTGTAAGGTTGGAGACTACGTAATGTTTCGTATGAACACCGGCACTCGTTTCAAAGTAAATGGCAAAGAGTTCCGTTTGATGAACGACGATTCTATTGAGGCAGTTATACCTGACCCTCGTGGGATTTGCAGAGTATAGGAGTTTATTATGGCGTTTCAAAAAGTAGAATATGAGTTTCCTGATGAAAAAGAAAATAAACCAGACATAGAAGTGGAGAGTTCCAGTGCCGTTGAAATTGACTTATCTGGTAAAAAACCTGCAGAACCTGCTCCAGAACCTGAGAGTAAAAGTGACACTCATAATGACGGATTTGAGATTGAGGTTGTTGATGATACGCCAAAAGCTGATAGAGGGCGTAAAGTCTCTGAGCCGCCGTCTGATATCACTGATGAAGAACTTGAAGAATACTCTGATAAAGTCAAAAACAGAATCAAACACTTCAGCAAAGGCTACCACGATGAAAGGCGGGCAAAAGAAACAGCCCTCCGCGAAAGGCAAGAATTAGAAGCGTTTGCTAAAAAGCTGGTAGACGAGAATAAGGAATTAAAAGGCACGGTTGGTAAAAATCAATCAACCATGCTTGAGCAAGCTAAACGATCTGCCACAGGTGAGTTAGAACAGGCCAAAGCTAAATATAAGGTAGCGTATGAGTCTGGAGACGCAGAGGCAGTTGTTGAAGCACAAGAAAGCCTAACATCTGCCAAGATTAAGGCCGATAGGTTAAATAATTTAAAACTTCCCGCTTTACAGGAAGAAGAAACTCCTGTTAACTTACCAACAGAAACCGCTCCACCGGTAGATACACGGGCTAGTGAATGGGCAGCAGCTAATTCATGGTTCGGGTCAGACGATGAAATGACCGCTCTAGCGATGGGGTTGCACGCAAAGCTTGAGAAAGATGGCGTTGCCATCGGAAGCGACGAATACTACGAGAAAATTGATTCTCGTATGCGCCAAGTATTCCCCGATAGTTTCGAGGATGCTGAAATAGAAGTTGAGAAGCCTAAAAAACAGGCAAATGTGGTTGCACCCGCTACGCGGAGCGCAGCGCCAAAGAAAATAACGCTAACGCAAACACAAGTGTCTATAGCTAAACGACTTGGAGTACCCTTAGAACTATACGCCAAAAAGGTTGCAGAAGAGATGAGGAAAAACTAATGGCTGAAAACCGTATTAATCGTGAAGAGACCACCCACGAAAAAACGACTCGTACTAGAGCTTGGCAAAGACCAGAGACACTGCCCTCACCGAATTCCGAGCCGGGTTACGCATTTCGTTGGATTAGAGTCGCCACGCAGGGGCAAACTGACGCCACTAACGTATCTTCAAAACTTCGTGAAGGTTGGGAACCTGTAAAAGCATCAGACCATCCAGAAATCACAATGGTTACTATCGAGAATGAAAAATTCAAAGATAACGTTGTGATTGGCGGTCTTATTCTTTGCAAGGCTCCACAAGAACTGATTGATGAACGCACCTCTTATTACGAACAACAAACTAAGGGACAGATTGAATCAGTTGATAACAACCTTATGAGAGAGAATGATCCTCGGATGCCGCTCTTCCATGAGCGTAAAACAAAAGTTACTTTTGGCTCTGGGGGGTAACATTAAACCCTTGTTATCTGGAGAAAAATAGATGGCATATCCTACTGTTGATGCCCCATATGGCCTCCGCCCAGTCGGAATGATTGGTGGTCATAATTATGCGGGTTCTACACGCAAGATACCCATTGCTTCAAACTACGGCACAGCTCTCTTTTATGGAGACGTGGTGCAGTACAAGAACGATGGTACTATCATTATCACCACATTACAGAATGACACTTCTGTAGTAGCTGGTGTTATTGGCGTGTTCATGGGCGTAAGTTATACTGACCCAAATACAGGTCAACTGACCTTTCGCCAAAGCTACCCCGGAAGCATCGTAGCTTCTGATATTGAAGCCTATGTATGTGACGATCCAAACGTACTGTTTAAGGTAGTAAATTGCACTAGCGCGTCTGCTGATGGCGCAACTGGTGGACTACTTCCTGCGTTTGTTAGCCGTGCTAACGCAATCTCCTGTAATGCGGAGCTTGTGCTTAACACTGGTGTAACAGCATCAGGTAACAGTCGCATGGGTGTTTTCATTAACAATGTAACGACAATCTTGCCGATTACTGTTGTTGATGTTGTCCCTGATACTAAGAATAGCGATGGTAATTTTGTTGAGTTTATTGTTAAACTTACTCAAGGCTATCAACGTTATCAACAAACCGCTGGCGTATAAGGAGGGGTAGACAATGGCTATTTCACGCGCACAACTACTTAAAGAACTCCTTCCCGGCCTGAACGCTTTGTTCGGATTGGAGTACGCAAAATATGGTGAAGAACACGCAGAAATCTTTGAAACAGAGACTTCTGATCGCTCTTTTGAAGAGGAGACAAAACTGTCTGGCTTCAATGCTGCACCAGTCAAAAACGAAGGTTCTGCCATCGAGTATGACAATGCACAAGAGGCATTCACCGCACGCTATACACACGAGACCGTCGCAATGGGCTTTTCAATTACTGAAGAGGCTATTGAAGATAACTTGTATGACTCATTGTCAGCTCGTTATACGAAGGCTCTTGCTCGTGCTATGGCGTATACAAAACAAGTTAAGGCAGCGAATATTCTTAATAATGCCTTTTCTAGTGGCACCACATACGGCGACGGCGTAGAGCTTTGCTCCACAGCCCACCCACTTATTAGTGGTGGCACCAACTCCAATGAGTTTGCCACTCCAGCCGATCTTAACGAGACTTCTCTTGAAGCTGCTGTTATTCAGATCTCTGGTTGGACTGACGAACGCGGCCTGTTAATCGCTGCAAGACCACGTAAGTTGGTAATTCCACCCAACTTGCAGTTTGTAGCAACTCGCTTGTTGGAGACTGAAGGACGTGTAGGCACAGCGGATAACGACCTTAATGCAATTCGCAATAATGGTTCTATCCCAGAAGGCTATACAATTAATCACTATCTAACAGATACTGATGCGTTCTTCCTAATGACTGATGTTCCAAACGGTCTAAAGCATTTTGTACGTAGCCCAATGGCTACCTCTATGGATGCTGATTTTGATACTGGCAACAGCCGGTACAAAGCCCGTGAGCGTTATTCATTCGGTGTGTCCGATCCGTTGGGCATCTTCGGTTCACCCGGAGCATAAACATATTAGAGGGGGGTGGCTTGCCACTCCCTTCTTTTTGATATACTATAATTTATTCCTGACAGCCGCATCCCGTGGCTGACACTAGCCACGACAGGAGATAGACATGGCTAATACTACCTTCAACGGTGCAGTCCGCTCCGAGAACGGATTCAAAGTTGTAACTAAAAGTGCCGCCTTGGGGACTTTTACAGAGCAACTGAGTGCTACAAGTGGTGGCTCTTTGGAAATTCAAAAGGCTGCTACATCTGGCAGAGACAATATTGTGGCAGCAGGAACAACAGTTGGCGCAAATAACGCCAGTCTAGGCACAGCAGCTACAATCTTTAATGTTACACCAAATGCACATGGATCTGGAATCGCTGACGCAGCTATCAACACCTTCATAAATAAGATTGGTGGAGATATTGTCACAACCATTCTTGTCGATCTTCATGGTGGGCTAGCATCAGGCGGCACCGCTAACGATGTTATCGGAACTGATGGCGGCGCAGCAAACGCTTATATCGCAGAATTAACAAAAGAAGTTAACGGCATTCCATATAAACTGGAGTTTATCTGTTTAGAGGTTCCAACTGGAGGTGATCCAGACATCAATCTTGTTTGTTCTGCAACAGGCACAACCGCTGAAAATGCAGCAACTACAAGTGGCACAGTTCTTTTTAACAATGGCGACCTTACACTTGGTCTTCATAACGAAGAGGATGCAGGCTCAACACTGGCAGCTTTAACTAAAAAGTTTTTGTATCTGACATCAGGTGACGCTACAGAAGCTGCTTATACAGCTGGCAAGCTTGTTATTAAGATTCACGGTGCGGCTTTTGATTTTGCTAATGGCTAATATTAACAGAGAGGGGAGTACCCCTCTCCTTTCTTGAAGGAGATTGATATGGGTCATAGCTCAGACATAAAAGCTAAGTTTATTAGCGATGAAAACGCTTCAGATGATGATCGCTTAGTAACCGCTGCAAGACCAAATACTAGCGCCACAATGGCTAACACCACTTTCGCTGGGGGCGGTGCTAGAAATGTTACTGTAACCACCACGGGTACAGGTGATAACGCGAAGACCTGTACAATAACAGGTACAGATGTTTTTGGTAACGCTATGACAGAAGTTATAACTTCTACTGGTAGCGCTGCCACCGTTGCGGGAACTAAGCTATTTCTTACAGTAACTGCCGTAGAGTGTTCAGCACAGTATGCTGCTAACATAAAAGTAGGGTCGGGCGATCTCTGTGCAGAAGCTATTAGCGGTAGCAACAGAGTTCGATTAAAAGGTTTTTCCATAGTGTCTGGTGGCACTGCAGGAACTGTAGAGTTCTTTAATAACACTCCAGAAAACGGTTCTGCGTTATTCAAATCTCGCACTATTGGAACAGATAATACTACTTTGGACAGAACAATACCTGCTGACGGTGTTTTGTTTGAAAACGGTATGACGGTTAAATACACGATAGCTACTATAGATATGATGACGTTCTTCCATGGCTAGGCGTAAAGGCACAATGAAGGGTCACACCATCGGTGGAGGACATAAGCGCCCCACTAAATCTGGTGCTGGCATGACTAAAAAAGGTGTTGCCAAATACCGTAGAGACAATCCCGGCAGCAAATTAAAAACCGCAGTTACTGGTAAAGTAAAAGCTGGTAGCAAAGCCGCAAAACGGCGCAAGTCATATTGCGCTCGTAGTGCGGGACAAATGAAAAAATTTCCGAAGGCTGCTAAAGATCCTAATTCAAGACTGCGGCAGGCAAGGAAAAGATGGAAATGCTAGATGCCATATTTACAGTCCAATATACCATACTTTAAAGCTTGGGTTCGTAGAGAATATACTAAGAACTTAATGGAGTATCATGGCGAGTTCCTTCATGCCATGGTCGTTGCTGTAACTACCATGCCCAACCGCACTCTTAGTTTTCAGGTTATCTTCACAGGGTGTGAGTCGGATGATACCGATGAGCCTAACGTGCATGGTGGGGCTATGTGGGCTAGAATGCCGCTCACAGCGCTTGTAGCTGATGTGCCATACGAAGAGTGGCCCACAGAGTTACCACCTTACCTAGCGCAACCTTGGGACTGTATGTCTCATTATCATTCCGTATATAAGATTGAACGAGCATCACCAGCGCCTTGGATGGCAAAAGTGGATGGTGAGTTCTACCCTGCCAAATATTACTTTACTGTTGATTACACAGATAGTGAGGTTGCAGATGATCCAGCACAACACAAACAAAGCCATGTGCTTGAATTGCTAGATGCTGGCGAGTTTACAGGTAATATGGTAGCGTTACCTAATAATCGGGTGCGGGTTACGCATCCTGCGTGGTTTGAGACGGGCGAAGGCGCTCCAGACTTCAAACCAAACCAACATATCTACAATTCAAAAGAAGATGTGGATTATGTGTGGGATACTAACCGAGTGTTCAACAACCTGTATAAGGAAGAAGATAATGAGTAGTATGAAGAAAAAAGGTATGGCTGCTGGTGGCATGATGAAGAAAAAAGGCATGGCTGCTGGTGGTATGGCTAAAAAAGGTTACGCCATGGGTGGAGCCATGAAGAAAAAAGGTATGGCTGCTGGTGGTATGATGAAGAAAAAAGGCATGGCTAAAGGTGGTATGACCAAGAAGGGTATGGCTGCTGGTGGTATGACCAAGAAGGGTATGAAAAAGGGCGGTAAGGTCCGTGGTGTAGGTATCGCTTCTAAAGGCTTTCGTCCAGTTAAAATGGTTACGATGTCTAAGGGTGGTAAAAAGGGCGGCAAGAAACGGTAGTCTGGAGGTAGTCATGCACGAAAAAAGAGTTAAAAAAGTTGTTAAAGGACTTAAAAAAGCGTCTAAGTTGCATGCAAAACAGGCTAAGTCGTTAGGCACTTTGCTTAAAAATAAAAAGTTTAAGAATTATGGTAAAAAGAAAAAGGGGAAATAGATGCCTAAAGACGCATGTTACCATAAGGTAAAGTCTCGCTATAAGGTCTTCCCGAGCGCATATGCCTCGGGGGCCATTGCGAAATGCCGGAAGGTTGGTGCCGCTAATTACGGTAACAAAAGTAAAAAGAAAGCCACTGGAGGTGTTATACAGCTTAATGGTGGAGGTTTAGCTAGGAGACGTAGGAAGCGCGCCTCAAACAATCCGAATGTAGCTAGAGGTTGTGGTATAGTTAATCGTCGTAAAGTTACAAAATACGTATGAGATATTCATGGCGGTAAGGAAAACCAAGAGTGGGTTGGCTCTCAAGCGATGGTTCAAAGAGGACTGGAAGGACGTTTCCACGGGGAAAGCGTGTGGGCGCCGCAAAGGTGAAAAACGGGGTACTCCATATTGTCGCCCCTCCAAACGTGTCAGTTCTAAAACACCAAAGACTTCAAGCGAGATGTCACCCGCAGCCAAAAGAAAACGAATTAATCAAAAGAAACGACTTGGACAACCAGCAGGAAAACCAAGAAGAGTAGAAGCAGCGCGTAGGAAGAGGAAGAAATAAATGGCTACGTCAGGCACCACCGCATTTGATATGGATTTCACTGAAATCGCTGAAGAAGCGTGGGAACGTGCTGGACGTGAGATGCGGTCAGGTTATGACCTTCGCACTGCCCGTAGATCCATGAACCTGATGACTATTGAGTGGCAGAATCGTGGTATTAACATGTGGACTATTGACGAAGGCACTATATCTGTGACTGCAGGAACAGCTCAATACAATCTACCCGCAGATACTGTAGACCTTCTTGATCATGTAATCCGCACTAATGCAGGTAATTCTGCAACTCAATCTGATCTTACTATAAGTCGTATTGGTGTCAGCACTTACGCATCCATCCCTAACAAGTTAACATCTGGTAGACCAATACAGGTGTTTGTAGAACGGTTAGCTACACCTAGAATAAATCTATGGCCTGTTCCTGACACTAGTTATACGTTTGTGTATTTTAGAATGAGGAGAATAGAAGACGCTGGTAGCGGAGTAGAGACAGCAGATGTCGTATATCGTTTTCTACCATGTCTGGTGGCAGGGTTGGCATATCACATTGCTATGAAAGTGCCAGAACTTTCAGATCGAATTCAAATGCTAAAAGTCGCGTATGATGAGCAGTATAATCTAGCTGCAGGTGAAGATAGAGAAAAAACCTCTGAACGGTATGTGCCGAGGATTGCTAGGATTTAATTATGTCAAACAGGTTTGCATCAACAAAGCGAGCAATAGGCGAGTGTGACATATGCGGATTTCGTTTCAAACTGCGAGAGTTGCGTAATATAATAAGAAGAGGTAATGATACTAACTTAAAGGCATGTTTTGAGTGTTTTGATCACGATCACCCACAGAATCAATTAGGTATGCACCCAGTCGATGATCCGCAAGCAATAAGAGATCCTAGACCAGATTTTGTAGGATACAAAGAAAGCAGAGCGTTTAAATATTCAGGATCGTTAGATAATAAATTAGAGTTTGTAATGACTCCATCTGTAGGTTCAGTCACAGTAACAACTTCGTAGGAGAGTAAAATGAACAGAGCAAACATGGGTAAGCAAGTAAACACAGGCGGATTTCCTGATTTGACAGGTGACAATAAGGTTACTCAGAAGGATATTCTTAAAGGCCGTGGAGTGCCGGGATTTAAAGCAGGTAAGACGGTACGATCCAAGGGTGCAGCCAAAGGCGGCATCAAAATACGCGGTACAGGTGCAGCAACTAAGGGACTTATGGCTCGCGGTCCTATGGGGTAAGTTATGAACTACACTAGTCTAAAGGCAAATGTTGAGGATATCTGCGAAACAACGTTTACGTCGGGTCAACACGAGTTATTTGCACAGCAGGCAGAGCAGTTAATATTTAACTCTGTCGAACTACCAGCCATGCGTAATGTTGATAGTAGTAGTTTAACCGCTGGTAATGAGCTGTACACTACACCTGATGGGTATTTGTACACTTATAGTTTAGCAATAGTAAATAATGATACTCAGACTTTTTTATTAAATAAGGACTCTAACTTTTTAAGAGAAGCATATCCTGTAACTACAACTGCTAAACGTGGGTTACCAAAGTTTTATGCTTATCATAGCACTTCAGGTTCAAATGTAAGATTTATGTTTTCTCCAATTCCCGATGCTAATTATACACTAGAACACATATACGCAAAGTATCCTACGTCCATAGTTACGGCTGGTGGTACATACTTAGGAGATAATTTTGATACCGCACTTCTTAACGGCACACTTATGGAAGCCATACGGTTTATGAAGGGTGAGGCTGATGTAGTTGCTATGTATGAAAAACGTTACTTGCAGGCTATTGGGTTACTACAACGTACCGGAGATGGTAAATTACGACAAGATTACTATCGTTCTGGACAAGCTCGCACGCCGGTAGCTTAAGGATAAATTATGGCTTTAACTCAAACATTGTGTACATCATTTAAAGTTGCTCTTTTAGATGGAGAAATGGACTTTAGTAGTAATACGTCGCAGACGTTTAAAATTGCTTTGTACACATCCAGTGCGACTTTAGATGCCACTACTACCGCGTATACAACAACTAATGAGGTTAGTGGCACTGGGTATACGGCAGGAGGTAATACACTTAGTATAGCTGCAAACCCAGCGTCATCAGGCACTACAGCGTTTTTAGATCTTGCAGACACGACTTGGAGTTCTTCTTCTATAACTGCCAGAGGAGCGCTAATTTACAAGTCTGCAACAGGTAATCCTGCCATAGCAGTGATAGATTTTGGAGAAGATAAACAAACAAGTTCTGCAGATTTTGTTATTCAATTTCCGTCTGCGGATAAAACAAACGCTATAATACGCGTAGATTGATTGCAGTTTTCGATTATTGAGTGTATTACTTATAGCATTCGTGAGGTTTTATAAATGGCAACACAGTATTCTACTCTTTTAAAGTTAGCATTGCCAACTCAAGGTGAGCTTAGTGGCGCTTGGGGTGACGTTGTTAACAATAACATCACCTCGATGATTGAAGAAGCTGTTGCAGGTTTTAAAACAATTAATACTTGGAGTGGTAATTCTGCCACGTTGTCCACAGCAGATGGGACGACAGCCGAAGCTAGAGCCGCCATCCTTAATCTTACTGATACAGGCACGTCATTGTCTGGTGCAGCCACAGTAATATGTCCTGCACTCACTAAAATATTTATTGTAAAGAACGGCACAGCGCAGACAGTAACTATAAAAACCGCATCAGGAACTGGTATCGCTATTCCTTCTGGTAGCACAGGACACGTGTATTGTGATGGCACAAATGTTGTGGAGAGCCAAAACTTTGTAGCTGGTAACTTTGGGGTGGGTGGCAATCTCACAGTAACAGGCACTACTACATTTAACGGCGGCACAGTAACTCTTGGTGACGCAAACACCGACAACATTGTGTTTGGTGGAGAAATAGATTCAAACATCATTCCAGACGATGATGGCGCGTATGATTTAGGTAGCTCCACTAAAGAGTGGAAAGACATATATATTGATGGTTCAGCCTACATTGATGGTCTTGCAGAAGACATGCTGGTTGACACTGATAAAAAGATATTATTTAGAGACTCCGCATTATTTATAAATTCCAGCGCTGACGGACAACTGGATATTGCTGCAGATACAGAAGTAGAAGTTACCACCGCACTACTTGAAATATCTGCAGATGCAACAGTGGGTGATGATCTAACTCTGAAGTCTGATGCAGCTGTCCTTGGGTTTGGCGCCGATACTGATGTGACGTTGACTCATGTAGCCGACACAGCATTACTACTTAACAGTTCTCGCCAGTTACAGTTTGGCGATAGCGGAACTTATATACATCAATCAGCAGATGGTGTCCTTGACCTTGTATCAGACACTGAAATAGAAATTAATGCCACCACAATCGACATGAATGGTGCGGCTGAACTGTCGGGTAATCTTACTCTTGGCGCACAACTTCGTATGCCAGACAATACAGCAAGTAAACTTCTTATTGCAGATGGCACTAGCTATGAAGAAAAGGCAGTTGGTGATCTTTCTGAAATATCTACGGTTGCAGGTGATGATGTATTTCTTGCTGTAGATACATCTGGTGGTGGACTAAAAAAGATAACTCGTAGCACAATAGTTGCAGGTCTTGCAACATCAGGTGCAATATCAAACGTAGTTGAGGATACTACTCCACAATTGGGTGGCAACCTTGATATGAATGGTCAAGATATTGTTACTACTTCAAATGCTAATCTAGAACTTGCACCAAACGGGACGGGAAAAGTAGTTGTAAAGGGTAATACGAACCAAGGAGCTATACAATTAAATTGTGAAGCAAACTCACACGGACAGATTATAATAGCCGCACCTCATTCAGAAAGTGCGTCAAACACTCTGACGTTACCTAGTACAGGTGGTAATGCTAGACTAGTTTCGACGTCTTCAACCGCCACACTAACAAATAAAACATTAACAGATCCTGTAATAACAAATATAACAGGCTCTACAATAACATTAGATTCTGCAGGAGATATCACTCTTGACGCTGACGGCGCAGATGTCCTTCTAAAAGACGCAGGTACAACTTATGGTGGTCTTAGTAATAATAGTGGTGAGCTTCTTATAAAATCAGGCACTACAACTGCTATGACATTTAGCGGCGCCAATGTCACACTAGAAGGTGATTTAACTGTATCAGGCACAACAACCACAGTAAATTCAACAACAGTAAATCTAAATGACCACAACATTGTGTTGGATAGTGGCAACAGCACTAGCGCGGTTGTAAATGGTGCAGGTATTACAATAGAGGGTGGTTCAGGTGACGATGCTACATTTACATATAACACTACAGGACCAAAGTTTGAATTAAAACTAGGTTCAAGCCATGAAGATCTACAAGTTGATCAGTTGATTGCAGCGTCTTTGGATATTTCTGGTAATGTTGATGTAGACGGCACACTTGAAGCTGATGCCATGACTTTAAACGGCGCTGCTATTACAACAACAGCAACGCTATCTACAGGCATATCTAACGGTAATATAGCTGTGTTTACTAGCGGTGTGGCAGACGATGATTTTTTACGGGTAAATGGCACATCAATAGAGGGTAGATCTGCTTCTGAGTTAGCTTCTGACATAGGTGCAGCAACAACTGACGATGCCACGGCCTTGGCGATCGCGCTTGGATAGGAGAGAATAATGGCTAATACTTTTAAGGTTGTTAATTTTGCAGCCGAACCAGCAAGTAGCGGAACTCCGTATGTAGTGTATACTGCTGCTAGTAGCACAACTACAGTTGTTCTAGGCTTAATTCTCAGTAACATTCACACTAGCCAAGTAACTGCCACTGTTAGGTTAGTCAGTGATACAGCTAACCGAGCGGTAACAAATAATACAGCCAACGGCACAAGCATAATTGTAAAAGATGCGCCAATTCCTGTCGGCAGTAGTTTGGAATTAATGGCAGGAAACAAGGTTGTTCTAGAAACTACAGATCAGATTACAGTAGACTGTAGCGTCGCAGATAAACTTTCAGGTACACTAAGTATTATGGAGATAACCTAATGCCATATGTAGGTAATCAGGCTGCTGACAGGTTTGTAAGTCAACCTGCCGTTGACCAGTTTAGTGGCGACGGTAGTACTACCGCATTTACCTTGTCTTTTCCTGTAACCTCTGACCAAGACATTTTGGTGAGTGTGGATGGTGTTGTACAGG
>TARA_R100000655_G_scaffold10080_1_pt1 | contig 17231 bp, 11 predicted proteins | sample TARA_R100000655 | Tara Oceans TARA_R100000655 (sample SAMEA2622497) | marine metagenome | biome: marine biome (ENVO:00000447); feature: deep chlorophyll maximum layer (ENVO:xxxxxxxx); material: "saline water (ENVO:00002010), including plankton (ENVO:xxxxxxxx)" | depth 90 m
TAAATCATTGGTTGATGCCTTTAGGGTTCCAAGCCTTTCTTATATAAGGGTTTCAACTGCTTACAACACAACAACAGGATTAACCACAGATACAGAAACAACTTATACAGGAGCTGGAGCTGTAATTAAATCAACAAATACAGAAGAAACTGGAGAGATAGGAGGAAACGAGGCCATTCATGTTTGGTTAGATCTCCAAGGAATAGGAGATATTTACCCAACAACAAATGACCTTATTGATTACGACAGTAAAAAATGGAGAATACAAAGTATTGAGCCTAAATATTCAGGAGATACTAAATATGCTTGCAAAGTAATTGCTTATGCTGCCTAACTAAGCAGGACAAGCTTCTGGCTCTTCAATTTCAACTTCTTGCTCTTCTTCTTTAATAAAAGAATTTAATTCATTAATTCTACTTTGCTTGTCATTAAATTGAGCCGCTAACTCTGTGCATACAGTTTCAGCTTTTTGTCTTGCAGCAGAAGCCTCTTTGAATTGAACTTGCAAAGTTTCGCATTCTTTGATTAAAGAATCTCTTCTTTCAATTAATTTAGACATAAAAAAAAGTATAACAACCAAATTATATAAGCAAGCCTATTCCTTGACCTGTACGGCGAATACTAAGTTTTCCACGTACTGCTTATATTACTCTGTATCTCATCAACTTCTTTCCATGTCCCAGAGACATTAACGTGAACACTGTCAGCCTGTTTCCATGTACCAGAGACATTAACAAAAGCATTTAAACTTGCACTTGCACCAGAAGGGTTAAGAATAGCCCAAGGCAAAACAAATTCAACATAATCTAAAGTCTTAGTATCAATAGATCCAGCTTCTAAAACCGCAAAAGGCAAAACAAATTCAACAAAATCAAGCCCTCCTAACTCTGCCTGGGTTGGTAATGCCATTAGCTTTTAACCTCGTCTGGTAGATCCCATTCAGCTTCTGCTTTATCATGAGCAGCTTGTCTTTTTTTCTCTCTTTCGTTTACTTCTTCTCGCCATCTTAAAGTGTTAGCAACACACTCATCTAATTCAGCTTGAGTTTTGTCTGGAGGTAAAACCAACTCCATTTCTTCATAAGGAAAGGAATTGATTTCCATGACATACCTTTTCAAGCCATCCTTGGCAAGTAATTGATGCTCCTCTTCTCTTAGCAATTTGTAGGTCATAAGAAAATCCTCTTAAGCTTGAGTGGCAGACATATCGTCAAAATAGGCTATCGTAGAGCCACCGTTACCTTCACACTCTAAATAAACGTCCACAAAACCTGCACTTGTAGGTGTGAAGTTAACCGTCAACTGTGTATAGCTCCAAGTTCCACTCGACCAATAACCTGTTAAAGAATCAGAAAGCCCTACAGTTGAACCGTCTACCCTTAATCCTAATTTTGTAGGAGCTCCGTAGCTACCCCAATATACATAGACAGAAATAGACGCTTGACTTCCTGAATTAACAGCAACTTTTGCAACATGATGACTAAGCAACCTACTAGGTGCATAAAATTTCCATGCATAACCTGACGCTGTTCTTCGGTTACTGGTATCAGGTTCAATATATCCGCCATTGAACTGTGCGCTTAAAGTTTTACCGAGGCTGTTTTTTAGTTGAAACCTACCATCGTTTGTTATGTAGTAAAGATTTCCACCATACAAATATTGAGCGGTGGTATTAGTTAAAAACTGTGTGCCTCCACCCGACTGCAATCTTGATTTAAAAGTACCTGAAGTTTTTATATGTAATTCACCACCTGTGGTCAAAGTTCCAGCATCTACTTCCCCTGGATACCCCCCTGGATAGGAAACTGTTCCATAAGACCAATCTGCATCAATTGTATCTACAATAAGTTTTGCAGGGTTGGACTGGTTCACTAATAAATATTTTCCATTTTTTCCATCAACAGTATGAATAGTTTTTGTTCCACCACAGTCACTATCAACTTTTATTCCATAGTCTCCACTATACCCTCCGTGTTCAACACTAGCAGTTTCAACCTCTACGTCTGTCTTGTGGCTATCAAATAAAATCCCATAGCCTCCATTGCAAAAATGATCAGCTTCTAGATATTTAAAAACTTGTGGTCCCTGACTAGTGCTTTGCGTATCCAGTTTTATATTTCCTGAGGCATTACATGTAGATCTTATTTTAAAATTATCTCTATCTTCAGTATATCTAGCATATGTATCCCAATGAGTTGCACTAATACCATTAGAAGCTGAAAATTTAATGTTGTAGAGATAGACACCCTCATATCCCGATTGATTGCAATGATTAACTACTAACTTTTTTATTCCATAGCTGTTGCTTTGCATATAGATCCCTCTTTCCCCTTGAGAAACACAACCAATATCACTAAACTCTGTAACCCATAGGACACTTTGGAAGTAAAAACCATAAGAACCATTCACGGCTCCTAATTTCGAGAATGACCAGTAACTAGAACTGGAGCCATAAAAATGGTATCCAGCATGAAGAACAACATTTATATAAGACATTGAAAGGTTTTGGGAAGACATCGACGTACGGTCCCAACCGCCTGACAAAGTTATAGGACTGCCATTACTTCCTGATTTATTAGAAAAATCATTCCATTGATGACCACTACTTAGATTGGATGTAGTTAAAATATTTAAGTCGGCTCTTATACATTCACGTTTCCAAATAGCAACAGAGCTATTTGATGCTGACCAAGAGAGAGAATGACCCCGATAGTAATAACCAATTGGCAAGTCAGCACGTGTGTTTTTTCTTCCAGTACCATGCAAAAGAACTCTATCTCCAACAATTGATTCAATTGAATACCATTCAGGATCATCAGTAGTATTTAATCCAATTAAAGATTCATGAGTTATTGAATCAGATTCTGACTTTCCTAAACACGCAATAATATTGCTAAGTCTTACTGTTGTCGCTCCCTCATCTCTATCAACATATAACGCCACTGACTGGATACTGGAATTTAATGCACTCCCAAAATCTTTAACAAGAGTATGCCAGTAATAATTACCACTACCTCTTTGAGTTAAATCAATTGTATGAACTGAAGTATTTCCTGTTGTATCAGTACATAATCTGAGTGAAAAATGACCAGAAGTTAAGCCACCATTTACGACGTTATTTATATATAAAGATATTTGTTCATAATCAGAAAGGTTTAAAGCACTAGGCAATTGGAAATAAGCTGCTTTACCTGTACCAAATGATGAGTTCCAAGCTATCTCATCACTACGATCATGTTCTATAACTTTTCCATTTTGACTCCAAACAGGACTTGTATTAGTAGCATGTGATGTTGTTACGTTAGAACTTGCGGTCCATGTTGAAGTCCTTGCGCCCGTACAAGCAATGGTTTGAGTTTTACCCATAGCCAATCTGACAAGTCTTCCTGTCATGTTTGTGAAATAGCCACCCCCTCCATTTCCGCTACTTGTTGCTGTAAATCCGTTTAATTTAAAATTTTGCCAATCAACTACGGTTACATCCCAAGTTCCATTAATATTTCCATAACTATCACTATTGCCATAGATACCAACAACGTCGCCAGTGGTTAAATTATGTCCTCTCTGAACTCCTCCACTTGCGGTCTGCGACCAACTAATATAAGACTGCCCAGTTGTTGTGCTATAAACAATATTTCCACTACTTATTTGACTGCCGTAATAGTTTTCTCCCGTATCTCGTTTTCTTACTGCACCATTTCCAACTGAAGTAGGATCAGGAGAACCAATCACACGAACAGAATCACCTGCTGCAAGACTTGATTTAATGCTTCCTAGTGTCTTTTTTCTATTAGCAAAAGAAGTCCCGTTGTTGCTATCGTTTCCGTTTTCAGGATCTAGATAATAAGTAGCCATTAGTTAAAACCTCTAAGCAGTGTACTTGAACCAGATGTCACCATCAGATCCACCCGAGGGTGAACTGGTAGACGTAGTAATTTTTCTCATTCCGTTAGCTGAACTTGCAACACTAGCCGCATGAATTTTATCAACGTAGACTTCTTTACTAGATAACGCACCGCCTGACCCTACGTTTCCTTGATGAATAACATTTTGATCACTGCTACCGTCATTCCATTTGAAATCTGTACCAATTTTTATTCCTTTATTTACGCTCTGTTCCCAAACAAAAAACTCTGAGTTATACCATTGAATCCAAGCCTTAGTAGTCGTTCCGCTTTGGAAGTTAATCATGGGGTTAGTAGAACCCGAAAGCGTTATTTTTTGATCGCTACTTGTGTCATAAATAACGTTACCTGTAAAAGTCCCGCCAGTAAGCGGCATTTTGGTTGAATCGCTTGCACTAACCGTTGTAAAAGATAAATTTCCTGAGCCATCTGTTTGTAAAACTTGTCCTGTTGTTCCATCACTTGTTGGATAAGAAAGACCTCCTGCATTTAATGAACTTAAATTTCCAAGAGAAGTTAAAGAGGCTGAAACAATATTTGAAGCAAGAGTTGAACCAGTTAAATCTCCTGCATTTGTATTTGTCGCATCATTTACCCAGCCAAGATTTCCACTTCCGTCAGTCTTTAATATTTGTCCAGTACTTCCATCTGTTGCTGGAAGAGTCAATGTAAAGTTTGAAGCTATTGTTGCTGGAGCTTGTAAACCAACCCAATTACTAGAATCACCATCAGCAAACCTCAAATCTTTCTGAGCGTTTATTGTTAGATCTCCAGTTAATGTTCCTCCTGATAAATTAAGTTTTAAAGAATCTGCTGTATCGACATAAGTTTTAGTCGCTGCATCTTGGGCGGCTGTTGGATCACCCATTCCAGTGATCTTATTAGTTCCCATTGCAATGGCTCCTGCCATTGTGCCTCCATTGAGTGGGAGCTTTGTGGGGTCAGTTGAATTATCAGTTCCCCAGCTTAAGTTTCCTGATCCATCAGTTTGTAGTCTTTGCCCATTCGTTCCATCTCCATCAGGCAAAGTAAAGGTAATATCAGCAGTTACTGAGGCTGGAGCTTTAAAGCCTAAATAATGAGAGCCATTAGAAGTTAACTCACTAAATTTAAGTTCACTTTGATTACTTAAATTCAAAGTTCCACTCATATCTCCACCAGCTTTTGGTAGTGCTGCGTTAGCTGTTGAAGTAGTAGTAGTTAATGCATCATTTACTGTCTTAATTGCGTTAGCTGTAGCAGCTAATGAAGTTGAATTATTTGTTGTGCTATCTGATAGTTGTAAAACACCAGCAACAGTAGTTGATCCAGATTCAATCTTTGATCCACTTATATTTGCTGACCCATGAATCATAGAATCAGTAATAGTCAAAGGCTCAATAGAAGTTAATCCAGCATTTGAAATAGAAATATCACCCGTCATATTGACAGCCGTTATTGCTCCAGTTGTTGCAGCTCCTACTAATATCTGCCCAGCATTTATAGTTTGAAGCTTGCTGAGTTGTATTCCTGCCGAGGTGTTTATGTCTACGTTGAGAATTGTTCCATTTTCTATCATCTGACTTGTAACGGTCCCAGTATCAGAATCAGAAATTAAAGTTCCTGTAATATCTGGCAGCGTTAAAGTTTTGTCTGAAAGTTGCGGATCAGATACCGCTAACGTCATCTCAAAGTTATCAACACTAGAACCTTCAAAAACTAAACTTCCAGTTGACCCTATTAATAATTCTCCAGTTACAGTTGACCCTGCTTTTGCTACTTTTTCATCTTCTAGCTCATTGATAGCTGCCTGAACATTATTAGAACTTAACTGACCATGAGAGTTATAAGAAATTGCTGAAGCTTGCTGAGAAGCAACAGTTGTTGAAAGGTCTATTTCTACCCAAGAGCTAGAGGTTGAACTAGCAGTAACGCCTAAGAGGTAGTCAGGCGGCTTTAAAACTCCAGTTATTCCAGCAACACCGCTTGGCGTTCCCTGAACCGAGACAACAACATATCCGCCATCTACTGACTCGGATGCAACAGGCAAGTTTTGGCCCACTGTCAAACCAGCAGCAGATCCAGCAGAAGTTACATAATCAACTTGGCTTAAATTAGCGTTATAAGTTCCCAATCTCACCAAGGCTCCCTTAGTTAGAGTCGTAATTGGATTCCAAGCATTCCCATCCCATAGGTATGCGTCTTCAGCGATTGGGTCGAACAGTAGCTGTCCAGTGAACGCTGCTGTTGGATAACCTAATTGTTGTATAGATTGAATTATTGTTGTTGATGAATTACCAAGGTGAGAGCTATCAATTGAACCTGGCTGAATCCTTGCAGCATCAAGCGTTCCACTTGTAATTTGACTAGCCCCAAGGTCAGGGATTTGTGAGGCAACGAGACCTGAGCCACTTGTTACAACACCTTTATTATTTACAACTACTGATTGATAAGTACCAGCACCAACTCCACTTGTTGAAGTAGAAATATTACCAGAACTATCAATATCAATTCCTCCACCAGTTTGAACAATTACAGCTCCTTTATTACTATTATTTGCTGTTGGCAAATCTGCGCTAACTAATGCTGTAGAAGCAATGATTTGACCAAAAGAGTTATATTCAATACCTGAAATAGTAGTAGCACTTGTTGTTGCAGCAAGGCTTAATTCACCTGTTCCACTTACACTTAAGCCCCCAGATGTTGGGACTGAAACAACACCAATTGCAGAACTTGTTGCTTTTATTCCCGTTAAATCAGATGAGCTTAAGGCACTTGATCCAGTGATTAATCCTTGGGCATTGTAATTAACTTTTAATGCACCATTTACAGCAGTAACAACATTATTAATTCCAAGATTTCCGCTAGAGATATTTAAACTTCTATCAATGTTTGAAGTTGAAAGTTTTACCGCCGTTATTGATCCATCTCTTAACTTAGTACTCGCATCAATTCCTGTTATAGACGAGCTAGAAGTTTGAATCTTATCATTGGTAATATTTCCATTAACTATATTGTCAGTATCTACACTATTGTCACCCAAAACTGAACTTGAATCAACACTTAGAACGCCTCCAGTAGTAATAGATAACCCACTACCAACTTGAATAACACCTAAGGCAGATGTTGTTGCTTTGGCATTGCTTAAATCAGAATTACTTAAATCAGCTACTGAAGTAATAAGTCCTTCACTATTAAATGAGATCCCGTTTTTACTAGATGCTCCACCTGCAGGAGCATTATTAATTCCAAGATTTCCACTTGCAACATTTAGACTTCTATCAATATTTGCAATATTTAATTTTGCAGCAGTAACTGAACCATCTCTTAGTTTTGTTCCTCCATCTAGACCTGTTGTTGAAGAAGTAGAGGTTTCAACTTTTGCATTTGTAACAGCTCCCCCTAAAATGCGATCTTCATTAATGGCATTTGTTCCAATTCTTGCCGCTGGTATTTCTCCACTGGTTAAAAGAGCTGCACTAATGTTGGGAATATCAGTGGCAGAAAGATTTGAAGCTGCTGTAATTATTCCTTTTGTAGAAATTGTTAGCTTTGTATAATCACCAGCAGTCAATCCAGATTGAGTTTCAATAGATATATTTCCACTACTATCAACATCAATTCCAGAATTAAGTGGAACAATGACTCCACCTTTGCTTGAAGTTGTAGCTGTTGGAATATTTGTTGCAGAATTATTTTGACTTCCAGCCGTAACCTGACCTTTAGCATTGACCGTTACAGATGCATATGTGCCTGGAGTTAATCCAGAGACATCAGCAATTGATATTGCACTATTGCTATCAATAGCCAACGCTCCAGCAGTAGGTACAGAAACAGCTCCTAGTGCAGTTGTTGATGCTCCAGCTCCACTTAGATCAGAAGTTACTAAATCACCAACAGATGTTATTAATCCTTCTGTTGAATATGTAAATCCATTTTTTGTTCCAGCTCCAGATGCAACAACATTTGTGATTCCGAGCTTTGAGCTAACAACGCTTAAACCTCTATCAAATTTAGAAGCATCAAATTTATCAACAGTTACCGTTCCATCACGTAGTTTTGTTCCCCCGTCAATTCCAGTAGTAGAAGAACTTGAACTTTGAATCTTTTCATTAGTAACAGCCCCAAGCTGAATAGCTAGTGTTGGAACTTGGTTAGTTATTAATGTGCCAACCTTTGCCGCTGGAATATCACCATCATCAATAACTGCTACACCACCCGCAATTAATGCTTTAACAGCTATCTGTTTCGTTTCGTTGGCACTGACATCAGCGACTACAGCAGCATCAGTGGCAGTGACAGAACCTTGCGGTAAATTATTTAAGCCCGTAATCTCTAAATCTGGCATAGCCTCTGAACTAAAAACCTCTCTCTATATTATGCCTCAGGAACAAGAATTGCTGAATCTTTTTATTCTTGCTCTAAAAGAATTGGACTTCCATCTTCTTGAAGAATCTTATATGTATCTTCCTGAAGCAAATAGCTAGGAGTTGCTCCTGTATTTAATTTTATTTCTCCATTAGTAACAAATTCAATTCTTGAAGTGATTTGCTCGGTAGCAGGAACACTTACAACAACATTGGTGATAATACAATCAGCCTCATACCAAACACTGTTAGAGGTACTTGAATTGTCTTTGTATATAAAGAATTTTGATTTAAAATCAGCACCTTGAGTAAGCCTTATTACTAATTGAGCAAGATAAAAAGGAAACTCTCCATTCTCTCCACATTCTTCATTCACTTTTGCTTGGTTATGCTCCCATAAGCATTCAATGGTTCCCTGACCACTAATCAACCCCGCCTCATATTGTCTTTTAAATTGATCTCCTAAATGTGTCAAATCAACTGAATCTCTAGATGTAGTAATTTCGTAATTCGTAATATTTGCAATGTGCCTATATCTACTGTTTGCAGTTTTTATTGTTATTTCTTGTATTGCACTTGGAGCCACCAAAGTCACAGCCCCTGAAACAGTACCAGTGATGGAAGCTTCAAATGTTGTATAAAGCCTTAACCCACCTAAAGGATCAACATAAACAAACCAAGTCCCATCATCATGGGCGTGACCGCTAACAAGTTCTAAATTGCTTTTATCAACTGTTGCTATTTCAATCCTATCTCCAGTCATTAATGCACCAGATGCACCTTTAACAGAAAATCTTTTTAATGATGTATTTACGTCACTAGGATCTAATTGAGTTCCTAAAAATGAATTTAAGGAATCTCTTTGAAGTTCTATATCTCCATATTGTCCTAAATAAATACCGTTCATTAATTAATTAATGTTGTTGCTGTATAAGGAGCGCCATTTGCTTCCCATGTAAATTCAACAGTCGTTACTTCCCCAACTGAAACCCCCATAGAAACTCCAGTTATATAAACTTCAAATTGAATATCCCTTGCGCTTACATTTCCAGTTCCTTCTGTTAAACGCAATTTTAAAACTACTTTGGTAGAAGAAGCATTAGTCCCATCACCAGCAGCACCTCCAGTTTTTATAGCAGCAGTTAATAAGTCTTTTACATTTGAAGTTCCACCAGCACTTGCTGTGTAATAAGCAGCCGTACAACTGCCTGAATAACTTCTTAGGCCATCTGTAATCAATCGGTCAGTGTCACCAAGGCTTGTTGTTTCAATAACAGCCATTGACATGGAATAGTTCCAGCTCTTTATTTGGCCTACAGCATTTGATGAAGTCCCTATAAAAAGCTCCCCATCCTTGCCTGTGTAAAAATTAGCCACTTCCCCTAGTCAAAAGTTGATTCTATTCTATATGAATATCATTCCTTAGGCAGAATCAAACAATCAAGAATCTAAACAAGCCACGAAAGAGCAATTCACATTGCTAATTCCAGGGAAGACACTCGTCACTGTTGGGGGGCTTGAATATCTCCACCTAAGAGAGGAAAAAGATTCATTAAAATAAGACCTTAAAGGATAAGAGTTGATTCCTGCTGTAACTTGTGAATTAGAAAATGAAACATAATCCCAGTCTGAATTGACAAATTCATAATTTTGTAAAATCAAAGCAGCATCATTGTCAGAAATATTTGAGAAGCCTAGCTGTAAACTAGCATTTACTCTTTTATTTCCATATCGGATATGTGTTTTCGTACCATCTAGACTTTGAAATTCTGTACTTGGAAAAGTTCCAGGGTTGTAACTCCTACTTGAAACTTTTACAGATGGAGGGAACGGAACAGGATTAGCCATTAGTCGCTCACCACATCAAAACCAACATCCCAATTTTGCATAACGGCTAAATTACCATTCTCATCAACTGGAGCATAGCTACCAGATACTTCAATTAAACCTTCCTCACCATAAGAAATGGTCTCACATTTATAAATCTTTTTTTCTGTAGTCGTATTTTTAACTGAAAATACTGATCCATAAAGGCTTTGAGAAACATTTGTTGTATCTAAGGTTGCTGGTTCGACTCCAACTGTTCCTGGCTTCCAGAAATAAATGGAAATATTATTGGGATAACCTGCTGAACTTTCTAATCCATCCATACTCACAATCTCACCATTAGCAGAGATAGCACCATTTCTAAACCTAGAAGTATGAGTCACCTCACTAACTAATTTAAAATAGTCCCCTGGAGAAATTCCCTCCATATACTGAGGAGCCGTTGTGAAGCTCACCCCATGATCAACTAAACGCCTTGTATTAATTGCATAGCAAGCAAAGTTTCTGGCTTGTTGGTATGAGCTGCAAAAACCAGACATATCGAATTTTTCAATAGGATCTTCAACTGAACCGCTAGTAGAAGAAACAAGAATTGATTTCGTTTCTGGAAAACCATTTTCATTCTCATTTCGCCAAAGGACCACAGCTCTAAATAATTGTCTTTCTTCTGGACTTAAAAAACTCACCTTTAAGTCTTTAATATTGCCATCAGTAAATAGTCCAACAACTTTTGGAGGAACATTCTTATCTATAACATTTTGAGGATTAACAGGAACAGAAGGTTTAAGGCTAAATCTTCCTCCAATAATCGTAAAATCTAATAAACAATATCCAGCATGTTCAAATAGAAATTCTCTTAGATTTATTTTGCTTGAAATAACACCATCCCAGAAAAAATTATTTTTCTTACAGAAATCTGCTGCATCTGCCATTGCGGCTCTGTCAACACTATCGGCTCCAACAAGCTTGCCAGCTCCATAATCTGGGTTAGTCAGTAATGCATATGCAATTTCAGGAAACAAATTAGAAGCACTTGTTCCAGTAGTTATTAATCTTTCAACTTTAATTCCTTTTTTAAAGTAAGCAGAAAACTGACTAAAGTTTGTCCATTCCTTTGAACTATTAATCCTTAATCCAGCAAAAGCTAAATCACTATATTGAGCCGCTGCATCATCATTATTTCCAACAGGTTTAAGAATCTCGTTCACATATACAATTTCATGACTTGGTTCATTTCTATTACTATTTTCATCCCCTTCATAAACATTCCAATCAGAAACAACATCAAAAGGATTTAAATTTCTTTCATTTATTTGTATTTCTCTAGAACCTACTTCTAATTTAATTTGTATTCTATTTGGTAATCCAACCCCAGCAACATCTGATTCGCTTGGTATAAATGCCACATCTCCATTTCTATAATCTAATCCTGTATAAGTTGAATTTATATTCCAACTAGCATAATAATAATATTGACTTACGTTATTACCATCTAAATAGGATTGTCTATAAACAGTTAAATCAACTTTTAATGATCCATAATGACCACTTCCACCAATAACAGAAACAGTACCAGAATAATGGGGTGCAGGGGTGGTTGTTCTTAATTCTTGTATGTCTGTATAAAAAAGCCAATACTTACCTTCTGGGTTATTACCTTGAGCATCTAGGCTTGGTATATATCTTTTAGGATCATTTGGTAGCTTAAATATTACCTCTCTCCAATTTGTCACACCATAACCAGGGTCATAGCCTCCATGCTCTCTTGCATCCTGACCTCCATTTTTATCCCAATAAATTGACCAGTGATAACCTCCAACACCAACATTCCCTGGATTCGTTACTGAATCCCAATAAGCAATTGTCCTATTACCTGTAAAAATATCATTTTCTATTGTTACCCATTCTTGAAGAGTTGGTATTCCATTGAATTGACTGTTGTTTTGCCAAAAAGAAGATGAATTATTTTCTGCTTTAATTACAGCTCCATTTATTGTTTGTTTCGTTTCTCCTATTTGCCATTCTGGATTACTTAAAATTTCTGTATCTTTATTTAAATAGTATGCCTCATCACCTGAAAAACTAATATTAAATCCACCGTATTGATTAATAGATGAATAATGATTGATTGTTTGATTCCCTGAACTTGCACATTTTAATAAATTAACTCTTTTATTCCAATTTCCTCCCCTAGTGATGAAATTACCAGGGTATGGTTTAAATCTATATTCATATTGTTTTGTATTATCAGGGTGATGAATACTTACATAATTATATTGAAACTGTGGATTATTTCCTTTTATTGCAAATAAACCTAAATGATTATCTAATCCATTTTTTAAGTCCGTCCAAGTATCTGAACCTAACTCTCTAACTTGAAGCATGAAAAATTCTATTCTTGAAATATATCTATCAATTTGTCCCAATTGGATTTGAGTTCTTTCAGACCATGCTTTGTCCAAAGCATCTTCATTAGGTTGACTATCTATATTGGCAAATCTTATTTTTTTATATACTCTGCTTTTAATACCTATTTCTGTAACATCAACTTTTCTGTTATTGCTAACAGTAGCAATTGCAACTCTTTGACCTGTGTATACATCCCAGCCATGATATAAATCACGGGTTCCTCTTGTATATCCAAGTTCAGTTCCACTAATTAATTGTTGATAAAAAATTTGCATAGTTGGATTCAAACTATATAGCTTACTTTTATCTTCATTTGAACCTGGAGGATCAAACCACACAGGATTTTGGGTATGAGTTCCCAAACTGTTGTTTACTGGAATATCTAAATCACCAGCCTCAATAACTTCAAAAAAATAGTCTTTAGTAGTGTTAATTGTCCAAGGGTTAGGCTTATCTATCTTTATACATTTTGCAATAGCTGTTCCAATTAAATATTGTTCTCCAACTGCAAATAAATTATCAGTGTTTTCTCTTATAGATGTCGTCATGCTGTCAACATCATCAACACCATGAGGTCGATAATTGAAAGCATCAGCATTATGATCTTCCTGATTATAAACTCTTTGTAATCCCTGCTGTTCCCCTGAATCTGTTCCTATTATTTGATATTTAAGCTCGCTTCCTTTGTTCCCTCCATTTGAAGCACTTAAAAAACCGCACCTTGTAGGCCAATGAGCAAACTCTACTTTTTTCCTTTTTCTCTCTTCATTTCTAATTGCTGATTGATCTGCCCCTCTTGCGCTTCTAAGTAATTCATAAGGCAATCTGCAAACTTGTGCATTCGGAAATGGTGAATAGGCTCCAAACCTTGTCTGAGTCGTTGGGTTTCTTGCTCCACTAAATGCCTTGCTTGAAATAGTCGGAGGCAAACCACCTCCTCTTGGATCTGGAATTCCTATTTCAAAAGGATCATTACCATTATCAAAAGATAATTTAGAATCTAAATATATATCTGTAGATTTAATTCTATTATCTCCTGAATTGCTCCCATTTCTAAAATAAAGCCCAACCTTGTGGGCATTGTATGCATTTAAAAGAGTATCTCCTATTGCATAACCTTGATAATCAGGTTCACCATCAATTGCACCTAAAGAAAATAAATTTAATGCTTTTAATTGTTGAAATTTCCCAAGACTTACAAACTGACTCCATAACAATTGACTGTTAACTCTTACACCGCCATACCCACTTTTTTCCTGTGAATTAGCAAAGATCAGTGGAATAATATCTCCTACATTTGCTAATTCTTGAACACTGTCAAAAGTAGATTGTGGAGCAAATTTTGCATTCCCAATTGCATCTGCTGTTCTTTGACTAGATCCAGGCTTTTGTTCTCTTGGCTTTGGCGTTAACAGATAAGAAACAGTTGCAGCAGCAACAGCAATTCCAATTTGAATTAATACCTCTTTTGTAATAAGAGAAGTAATAACGTCATTTCTAATATCAGGGATTAATTCATAACCTTCTGACCTTTTGCCGTTGTATAAAGCTTGTTGATCTAAAAAATAAAAATATTGTTCTTTGCTGCAACTTACAACCTCACAAAATTCTATTTCCGCTGGTAGTAACACCCTTTGACCATGAGGGCGTTTATGGGACACCAAACCACCACCTGGCTTTTTAATGTCTTCCGAAAACTTAGCCATCCATCCTCATAAAAAGCTGCCATACCCAAACAATTCTCATTGCTTAGGCATAATCCAATTGTTCCTAGTTTAGGGGATGAATCAACACCCCACAGTTTTAGTTCATCTTCAAATACTGAATAATCCTTTTTTCTTAGTCTTCTATACCAATCACGCTTCCCATGAGGGACAGTAAAACCATAATTAGCTAAAACAACACGACATAAACTTAAACAGTCTCCAGCTCCATGTTTTTCTGGATCAGCTCCTAAACGATAGGGAAGCCCAATCAATTGATGAGGCTTCACCTGTTTTGCAATGATCCAGTTACAGGCAAAGAACCACAGATGTCTTTAGTCAAAACTTTTGTGGGACATTGCGCTCCAACAGCGTCTATTGCTGAACTTAAAATTATTTCAATTGTCTCTGGGTCATATGACATTGAAGAAGCCAACCAAGTCTCTTCTGTTAATCTTTTGCTTTTTTGAAAATCGCTAGTCATAACCCAAGTTTCAACCTTGATATGATATTTATTTAAAACAATCTGTTGTGCATAACTCATACCCAACTCACTATTAGCCAAGATCAAAGAAGAGGTCATATTGTCACCTGATCTATTTCTAGTTGCACCGTTATAAATAAAACTCAAATATTGAAAGCTACCTATTGAAGGTTGTTTACCATTTTGAAACTCATCAGGAATATTCTGAACAGAACCATTTGGATTGGTAATGGTTATGAAATTAGTTAAAGCAACAAAAGTCATAAGCCTAAAGTAGATCTTCTACTACGTGAGTTTTTAAGGCTTGATATTGTCCTAGCCTCTCCAGCTTTAGCTCCTCTAGAAGCTGCACTATTAATAATCTCTCCTATTGCTGATTTAGGAACAAACTCTTCTGAATTGAAGTTTAGAACAGGCCCAGAATAATTTACAGTTGTCACTCCACCAGATCCACCTGAATGATTAGATGATCCTCCACCTCTTGGAATAACTGCATCACCTCGCATTCCTGAATTGTATCTAGAAGTAGCCTCTTCCATACGACCAGCAGGAATTACATATTCTGGCTCACCCTTCTCAACTAAAGAAGTAACCATTGGGCTAGATGCATATCTACCTTCTGCACTTTTTGGCAACCCAGGAAGCATTGATGTAATAGCAGATTTTAAATACATGCTTGCAATTGATTTTGCTATCCCAGCTAATGATTCTCCTAATGATTTTGTTCCAGCAATTAATCCTTCAATTGCACTTGTTAACCCACTTGCAATGGTTTCTCTTATTGACTCCCATTTAACTAAAACTTTATCTGTTGCATTATTTAAATTGTTTGTATCTTCAGTTGCTTTTTTAATGTCAAGCTTTGGAAGATCTGGGGCCGTTGGAGTAATTCCAGCAGCTTTATAATTCATAGCCGTAAATCTTTCAAGTTCTTTTTTAAACCACTCTTTGGCTTCTTTGCTGTTATGCCATTGATTTCCAGCCTGTCCAAATTTACTTTGAGTGGACTCAATAGCACTAAATCGTGCCTGTGCATCAGCAGCAAAACCTTCTCTTCCTCTTGATATTCTTGCAAATACTCTTTCAGCAAAATTTAAAATTACTGTTAGTGAATCTAAGAACCATTTAAAGACAGGTTTAAATGCTTCCCCCAATGCAGCAGATGCCCTAAAGAAAGCATCTTTCATATTGCTTAATTTTGTATCCAAAGAATCAGCCGTATTTTCAAACGCTTTTCCAAATTTCCCTGTTTCAGATGTCATATTTTTTATTGCTTTAGTCAGAGCATCAGAAGAGATTTGTCCTTTTCTCATTGCATCATCAAACTTTTCTCCAGTTAAGCCAGTAAGTCTTTCTAACTCTTCTCTAACAGGGACTGATTGGTTAATAAACTGTCTTAATTCCTCTCCCATTAATTTTCCTTTTGCCAACGCTTGACCATAAGCCATTGCAATTCCACCAATATCTCCACTTGTACCAGCCGAAATTTTCCCTAGCCTTTCAGTCATATCTACTAAATTTTCTGTTCTTACTCCATATGCTTTTAATGTTGTTGAAGCCTTAATTAGTTGAGGCAATTCAAAAGGAGATTTTAAATTTACCTTTTGCAATCCATCCATTACTTCTCTTGCCTTTGCTGCTGATCCAGTCAAAGTAGTTAATTGCAATTCAAATCTTTCCATTGTCGCTGCTGCTGAAAATATTTGTCTAACAAATAAACCAATTCCTAAACCAGTTAAAATACCTCTAAGACTTAGCAAGGATTTCTTCATTTTTGCTGTTGCAACCTGAAGCCTTCTCCTTGCATTCCTTGCATGATTTCCAAATCTTTCCCATGCAGACTTAGAAACTCTTGCCATTCGGTTTAATGATCCTTGCAGCGTTCCCACTGAACGATCAAATGCAACCATCTTGTTATGGATTCTGGCAATCTGCCGTTGAACACCAGTGGCCTTTAGTTTTAATAGAAGCGTTGATTCAGCCATCCCATTCCTTAACCGTATTGCTTTAATTCTATCGTTGCATTCTTGATTTATTAATTAATTTTTGTTCTTCATCTTTTTGTAATGAGAAAAAAGAATGCCAAAGAAGTAACTCTTCTGAAGTCATTCTTTCCCTTAATTCAACCAAGGTATATCCCAACTCTTTAGCAACAATTAATTCAGCTAGTAATTCACTATCTTTTTTTAGCTTTTGGCTTAGTGCTTTTTAATTTTGTTTCTTCTTGCACCTCATCTAATTCTTCTCCCATTAAAGAAAGCATAATCTTTTCAACTACTGCTGCTGGTAAAGCATTTTTTAATCCTGGTAAATGTCCAACATTAAATAAAAGCTCATTATTTTCATCTTTTGCTTTAGAAATCAACAACCTTAGTGCAAATTCTGTTGGATCTTCTGATCTTGCATTTACTTGTGCTTTTGATCTTTCTGCCAATGTCATAGGGGTAACAAAAAAATCAAATGTGCTTCCATTTGGTAAAGGTATTTCTTTTTTAATTGCTGCCATAGAACATGCAGCTTTTAATCTTTCTAATGCATCCATAAATAAATTTGTCGCT